>Ga0255186_1000033_pt1 | contig 32818 bp, 43 predicted proteins | sample Miss_Cont_RepC_0_FD_183635 | JGI IMG/M metagenome (GOLD analysis project Ga0255186, IMG submission 183635) | Freshwater microbial communities from Mississippi River, Louisiana, United States - Miss_Cont_RepC_0h | ecosystem: Environmental > Aquatic > Freshwater > River | place: USA: Louisiana...
GCGCTGGCTTGAGCACGTGGGGAACCGCTGCCGCGCCAGGGCCAGCGCCCAGCGGCGGCACACCTCGTCCTCGTCGCCGGCCGCGAGCTGCAACAGGCGCCGCGAGGCCTGTTCGTCCGCAAGCGACAGCGCGTAGGCCGAGCCACGGGCCTCCAGGAACTGTGCCTCGATGCGCTGCAGGAGTGACCCAGACCCAGCATCCGCGCGCACGCGCGTGGGGGGAGTAGTTTCTTTCTTGGTTCTAGGTTCTAGGTTTACCCGAGCCTCAGCCGAGGCTGGCGCTGGGCTGGGGCTCGGCTGGGGCTCGGCTGATGCTCGGCTGCAGCCGAGGTCCAGCCGAGGGTCAGCCGAGGTCAGCCGAGCGTTTTCGACGCCGGGAGCGGCCTTGGGGGCGCGTTTCGCGGCTTTCGGTCCGCCCGGAATGAGGTTGCCCGCCGCCGCGCGCCCGCCCCTGGACCTCGCCTCGTCGGCCTTGGAGTAGCGGTCCAACCCGCGCACACGAAACCCGCCGTCCACGGGCTCAAGGAAGCGCCATTCCACCAGGGCGTCCCGCAGGGCCGGCCCATAGGCCTCGCCAAAGCACCCGGCCAGCACCAACTCACTGACCGCCGCGGACGCCTCCGCGAGCCACGCATACTCCCAGAGTTCCAGCAGCCCCCAGGCCACATCACCCACCGGCACCCGGGCGGCGCGAGCCACCTTGGGGACGTTCTTCTTCGCGTCCAGGTCTACCTGCAGATACGGCATGGGTTAGCCCCTCCCCGGGCTGTGTTGACGCAGCGCGTAAAACTGTTGTGTGGCGGTCCAGCCCGTCTCGGCCTGGATGTCGGCGGCCGTCCGGCCGGCTCGGCGCATGGCCTGGATGACGTAGGCCCGCGCCCGCATCACCTGGCGCAGCAGACGCGCGCGGTCCCGCCCCGGCAGTGCTGCGGCTTCCTGTCGGGCGCTAGCCACGGGGTACCGCCACGGCCAGCTCGGCCACGATGCGCTCGCCCAGGCACCCGCGCAGACACCCGCCGTCGCATGCGCCCACGTAGTCCTGGGCCTCGCGCAACAGCGCCTCCAGCCGGCGCACCCGAGCCTGTAGGGCGTCCATCTCGAGGTCCGCGTCGGAGTCCAGTTCGCTGGGGCGCGCGTGCTGGCCGTAGTAGGGGCCGAGGACCGTCACCGCCGGACCTCCAGCGTTGACCCGTCCGGCAACTCGAGCAGCGTCACGCGGGGCGCGGCGCGCTGGAGGCAATCCGCCAGCCCGTGCCGCCCGAACCAGTAGACGCGCGAGACGGGGCGCCTACGGGACGCCGCAGCCCAGCGGTCCAGCAGCCACCCGAGGACAAGGACCGCCAGGATGGCCGCCGCCGCAACAGGGCCGGTCCACCCGCCGCCGATGGAGTCGACGGGCGCGCTCACTGCAGGCCCCCAAACAGCCCGAGCTGTCCGCGCTGCGTGCTGGCAAGGGCGGCGCGCAACCGCTCCACCTCGCCACGTAGCTGTTGCACCTCCTCCTCAAGCTGCCGGACGCGCTGCGCCGCCGGCACCGTGCGAACCAGCGGGCGCGGGGCGTTGCCCGTAGGGCGCCAAGCCGTCGCCGCCCGCCCCGTGACGCCGCAGGTGGTCAGGCCAGAGCCATCCACCACGCCCTGGCGCTCCAGCTCCGTCAACCGCTGGGCGATTTTCCGCAGACCCGACAGCTGCTCCAACTCGCGCGCACTGCGCCCCGGGTAGGCCTCCACCCAGCGCAGCGCCTCGGCCCGCTTGGCCGGCAGGTCCACGGCCAACAAAGCAGCGGCGCTGACGCCGGAACGGTCCGGCGTTTCGGGCGGTTTTAGGGTGGTGAGGTTGCCGGAATCTGCCGGAATCTGCAGTTCGCCGGCAGTGGCTACAGAGTGAAGTCCTCGGACGGTTCGCTGTCCGTGGCCTTCTGGATGAAGGGCGAGTCCCGAGGGGCGGTGCATGGTGGCAACGCATTTTCGGGTGTAAACGGGGAGGATGTCAACATTGAAGCAACAGGCGCGACAAGTTCGTTGGTTGGGCGGCTACGTGCGATGGGGGAAGCGTGGGCCGGCGTACATCATCGAGCGGTGGGTGGATGGGCAGCGCTTCCACGTGTCGACCAAGTGCCGGACAGAGCGGGCCGCGCTCGAGCAGCTGGCGGCCTTCGAGGCTGACCCGGCCGCGTACAAGCCCCGGAGGAAGCAGCGGCGTGCCGCGCCCGTCAGCAGCCGCCCCAAGGTGGTGACGCTGACTGCCGCGCTGGTCCACGAATACCTGGAGTGGATGGTCACGCGGCCTACGCCGTCAACGCATGACCATCAGCGGGACCACCATCAGGTGCTGCGCCACTGGCTGGCCTTCTACGCTGGGCGGGACGTGCGCGATGTGCCCCTATCCGAGCTGGCCGCGCACCTGGACGGCAAGCGTAACCAGATGATGCGGGTGCAGGGGCTGCGCTCCTTCTGCGCCTGGCTGCGGCAGCACAAATATCTTCTCACGCGGGCCGAGGACCCGACGCTGGACCTGCGCCGGCCGCGGGGACGTGCCACCAAGGACACCAGGCGGGTGGCCATTCCGCCCGAGCACATTCTGGCGGTGCTGCCGCATCTTCCGGCGCCCTCCAGGGACGTGATGGTGCTGCGCCTGGGCACTGGATGGCACATGGAGGAGGTCCGGCGCTTCGCGGAGGGTGGGGAGATTGTCCGCGTCGAGGGCCGCAGCGTGGCACTGGCTACCATCGAGGGGCCTGTGCGAGTTCCTCTGCTCGCCGTGCTGCGGGTGCGCCACAAGGTGCGTGCCACCACCAACACTCCCGTCCTGTACCCGGAACACCTAGCAGCCGCCGAGCGCATCCGCGCCGCGGGCCACGTGGTGACGGCCCACACGCTCAACGACCACACCCGGGACGCCTGCGCGGCCGCCAAGGTGCCGCGCTTCTACAACTGGCACATCCGCCACAGCGCGGTGTCCTACGCGATGGAACACGGGGCGCTGCTGGAACAGGCCTCGGTCTTCGTGGACCACCTCAACGTGGACACCACCCGCACCCACTACGCAGACCTCGCGCTGCCCACCCGCGCCGTGCCCGTCCTGCGCGTGCCCGCTGTGCTACCTGCGCCGAAGGACAGCTAACGCCTCCAGCTCGCCGTCGACGCTGATGCGCGCCCTTCGCGCCGCGCGCTCCTGGCGCGCCGACTCCAGCGCCACCGGCTGCGCCAGGCGCTCAATCTCGGTGCGCGGCACCATGCGCCGCCCGCCAATACGGACGGACGCAACCTCGCCAGAGTCCAACAATGACCGCATCGTCCGCTCTGAGACGGACAGCTGCTCGGCCGCCGCCAGCACTGTCAGCACCGCCGGCAACACAGGCCGCGCATGTAGCCGCTCGAGCCGCTCGAGCCGCTCCACCGCCGCCATCAGCCGCGCCAAGTCGTCATGTCCCGTGATGCCCATCTACCCCCCCGAATACCGCGCCCGTCTGACGCGCATGCGTGGCATACGTCTTGCGGGGGGGAGGGGGACTTAACAGCCAGGCGGCTTGTTGGACGGCAGACAGGCCGCGCCTAGTGCTGTTGGGTAGCCAACAAACGCGCTAGCGCCGGGGCTTTGCGGCTAGCCCCTTGCGGAGCTTCTGCCACTCCTCTGGCGTGCGCGGAATGTGCTCGAGGCCGGCCGCGTGCAGCGCCTGCCCCCACGCCCCGTCGATGCCCACGCGCAGCAAGCGTTCGACCACGTAAGTCAGGTCGATGGCGTCCACGTCGTCGCCGTTCAACTCCGCGCGCAGGCGCCACAGCTCGCGCACCGAATCCAGGCCAGCCCGCACGTCCTCTGGCTGGCGCGTGGTGAGCAGCACCCGCTTTCGCGGCGGCGCCTTCCAATAGGTGTCGTCGGGCATGCGCGCACCGATACACCCAGCAACAGCACCCGGCCACTGAACGCAATGTCAGTCCCTCATGCCATGACCGTTGTGCGCGGCGTTGTGCGAGAAACTTGACAGCGTATAACGCCGCGTAAAACATGCAGCGCACGGCCGGCAGGCAGGCCGCAACCAAGGGGACGACATGAGGACGAAAGAGCAAGAGGCGGCGCACCTGTTCGCGGTTCGGTTTCTGGCGCGGGCGGCGCAGTGGGCTGGTCCCGTGGTGGCCAGGCAGAGCGGCCACGACTGGGGCACGCCGCCGCGCGGGATGCAGCTGTCGCAGGAACAGTGGGACGCATTGGTCGACGCCGAGGTGGCGCCGTTCGTCGGCGGGCGCGTCTACGTCCAGGGCGACGCGCTCGTCCCTGAGTCCGTCGCATTGTCCGGAGGTGCCCGGTGAGCGCCATCGTCAAAGCTGACCCGTACCTGCCGACCACGATGGCCGAGGCCGAGCAGCTCGCGCAGCGGCTGGCTCAGTCCGCGCTGCTGCCAGACGGATTGAGGGGAAAGCCGGCGGACGTGCTGATTACGCTCATAACTGGGCACGAGCTGGGCCTGAGCCCCATGCAGTCCGTCAGGGGCTTGCACGTTGTCAAGGGTCGGGCCGTGATGTCGGCTGACCTCGCCGTGGGTTTGGTGAAGCGCAACAGCGCCTGCCGGCACTTCCGGTTGGTGGCCAGCGACGACAAGGCCGCCACCTACGAGACGCTGCGCGAGGGCGAGCCCGAGCCCACGCGCATGACGTTTACCGTCGACCAGGCGCGGCAGGCCGGGCTGGTGGCCGACAACTGGAAGCGGTTTCCGGCGGCCATGTTGCGCGCCCGCTGCAGCCTCGCGCTTGCGCGGGCCGTGTACCCGGACGTCCTGCAAGGCGTCTACGACCCGGACGAGGTGGGGGCGGGGCCGGCAGTCGCTGCGCCGCCAACGGTGGAGCCGCGGACGGTAGCGCCGCCGCCGCCTAAGACGCAGGCGCCGCCAGCGCCGCGCACGGTTGACGCCGAGGTCGTGCCGGCGCCAGCCGCCGAGGCGCGCGAGAGGCTGACGCAGTCTCTTGGATGGGCGCCCCAACAGACGGACTCGCACGACGAGCCGCCGGAACTGTCGGCGCAGGAGAAGGCCCTCATCCTCATCAGTGAGGCCGAGACGGACGCCGCCCTCGTCGCCCTGGCGCCGCGCATGACGGCCCTGGGCGTGGCTCGAGACGCCGAGGTCCGCGCCGCCTTCACCGCGCGCAAGCGGGCACTGGCTGGGAGGGCAGCGTGAGAGGCCGACTGCCTACGGCCAGCGGGCTAACGCGGGCCATCCGCTGCCCTGGCTCAATGTCGCTGCCCCAGGTCCAGCGCGAGACGGGGCCGCACGCGGAGACGGGCCGGCAGGTCCACACGTTCCTCGAGACGGTGGCCACCGTGGGGCGGGACGCCGCGCTCGCGGGCTGCACGGACGAGCGCGCCGCCAGCATCTGCGCCGCCCTGGACCTTGAGGCCCTGCCGCTGGGCGACGGCACCACCTGGGCCTCGGAGGTGGCGTTCGCCTGGGACATCACCAGCGGCGCCGCCCGGGAGGTGGGGCGGAACCTGTCCCGCGGATATCCAATGCAGGACGGCGAGGCCTACGGGACCGCCGACCTCGTGGCCCTGTCGCCGGACGGGTCGGCCGTCTTTGTGGCGGACGTCAAGACGGGGCGCGGCTGGCTCCCGCCGCCGGCTGAGTCCGGGCAACTGCGCTTCCTGGCCTACGCCGCCTGCCTCGCCTACGGCGCGGAAAGCGCCGAGGTTGCACACCTTCACGTCCGCGAGGACGGCACCACCTGGACGCAGTGGGCCACGCTGGATGCGCTCGAGCTGGCCCTGGTGGGCGAGCAGCTGCGCGAGCTGTCCCGCACCGCCGAGGCTGGGACGGGCGCCATCGTGGAGGGGCCGTGGTGCCGTTACTGCCCCGCATTCAGCAGCTGCCCAGCCAAGGCCGCCCTGGCATGCGCCAGCGTGGAGGCCCCGGCAACGCTGACGCCTGAGACGGCAGCCGCGGCGTGGCTGCGCGTAAAGGCCGTGCGCGAGGTGCTGGATAGGGTAGAGGAAGCCGTCCGCGCCTATGCGCTCGAGGCCCCCGTCCCGCTGGGCAACGGCCTTGTCCTGGCCCCGGCCGAAACCAGCCGGGACGAGCTGGACGGCGCCGTCGTCCACGCCGTGCTGGGCAAGCTGTACGGCCCCGACGTGGCGCATGCCGCGGTGGAGCTCGCGGCAAGCAAGAAAAGCGTGGACCGCGCCGTCCGCATGGTGGCCGAGGCCGCAAAGGCGCGCGGCGAAAAGGTGACGCTCAAGGCCCTGTCCGCGCAGACGCTCGAGGCCGTGCGTCAGGCCGGCGGGCTGACGACACGGACGCGCGTGGACGTGCGAGAGCGCCGGGAGGTGGAGTCGTGAGGGACACGCCAGACGCCCTCGAGCGCCGCGCCGCCCAGCAGGAGGCCGCCGCACTGCGCGAAGCCGAGCGAGCCGCGAAGCTGAAACGCGCCCGCGTGCTGCTGTCCGAGGGCTTTTCCGCCGAGGCCGTCAGTCGCCGCCTGGGCGTGTCGCTGCGGGCGGTGCGGCGCCTACCGTGCGCCGCTCGCCAGGAGTAGAGTGCGGCGCCGTGGACACGCAGGCCAGCGCAGCGTCAGTTAAAGCCGCCAAGCATGCCGGCGCACTGGCTATGCGCGAGCGCGCAGCGCGACTGTGCGAGACGCGGCTGGGCCAGAGCCGCCCCACAAACCAAGCTGCAGCGCTGCTGCTTGACGTGCTGCGGGCGGTCGCGGCTGAGATACGCCGCCTGCCGCCCGCAGAGGACGAGCCGTGACAACCCTCGGCCACCTCTCCGCGCTGCTGCTGGCCGCTGACAGGGTAACGGCGTGCCTGCGCCGGCCCACAACAGCCACACTGCGGATGCGCCTCCTAGCCATAGCCGATGACCCGGACGAGCTGGCCCGCCTGCTAGGGCACCTCGAGCGCCTCCAGCGGGCCGGCCTGGATGTGCGCGGGGCGCCCGTCGTCGTTTCTGCGGGCCGGCTTAACTAGCGCGGCAGGCTGGCGCCGACGTAGACGCCAGCCACAAGCCCAGCCACCAGGGACAGCGCCGCCACCACGGCCAGCGGGGCGGCCACGCCGCGCTGCTGCGCCTCTAGCTCGGCTACGCGGGACGTCAACGTCCGCTCTGCCAGCTGCAGCCGCGCCGCCTCCTCCGCGAGCCGCGCATACCCGGCCTCGTTCATCATGTAGCCGCCCTCGACGCGCCACATGCGGGGCGCATCCGCGGCCGGCGGCACCTCTGCAGCGGCAGAAACCGACACTAAGGCCGCCAGGACGGCCGCGCAGGCCCTCACGGCGCCGCGCCTGGTCCGTTGACGATGTCCATCGGAGAGGCCACGGGCGCCTCAACCGCAGGGGCTGGCGCCTTGGGCGCCGCCGCGAGCTTCTTCACCAGGGAAAACCCGCCCGCCGCGCTGACGGCGACGGAAAGCGCCTGCAGCACCAGCGCAAGGCCAAACGGGGCGCCGCCCACCAGCGCCGTGGCAATGGCGCCAGCCACGGATGTCACCAGCACCAGGGCCGCGCCGCCCCTGTCTGTCGCCACCCACGGCAGGCGGCCGGCGCCGAAGCGCCGGACGAGGTGGACGACGGCCACCACGCCCAGGGCCGCCACCAGCGCCCAATTCTTCGACGCCACGGCCTCGGCCAGCGAGGCCACAAGCCCGCCGACGTCCTCCGGGTTGGGGGCCTGCGCCTGCCCCAGCAACAGGACGGGCATGGACAGCGAGGCCGCCAGAGACAGCCGAAGGTGGCCAGTGGCAGCAGCGAGGAACGACGAGACAGAGGCAACAGCCGCGACGGTTATGGCGTTCATTTGGTGGCGTCTTTCGCGGCGACCGCCTCCCATACGCGCCGCAGGTAGAGGTCAGGACTGCTGTACGGCTGGGAGATAGCGATGGCCCACAGAGGCTCGAGCTGCTTGCCGGTCACGTACCCGGGCCACTGGACATGGGGCGCGTCACGGAACTTGAAGTTCCCGCCCCACACCAGCCCGTGGCGCACCGCCACACGGCCGAGGACGTCATAGTCAGCGGCCTTCCATGACGGCTGCAGGCCTGTCCTCGAGGCGTCCGCGTCCCGCGCGAAGTCCACGGCGAGGCCGTACTGGTGGGAGCTCTGCCACGGCTTGCTCTGCGTCACGACATGCCCGGGGCGCGTGCGGCCCTGCTCGTACAACGCGAGCTGCTCTTGAGGTGTCCGCAGGCCGCAGATGGCCCAGTATTCCGCGCCCTCCTTGCGGCAGTCGGCCAGCACCAACAGAAGCCGCTCCACGAGCGGAGGGTAGAGCCAGGCCGTATTGCATCGCCGCAGCAACTCCGCAGCCATTCACCGACTCCGGAGCAGCAGCTGGTCCACCTTGGACTCGATGCGGTCTAGCCGGCCGTCCACCCGAGCCGCCGTCTCCTCCGCAATACGCAGGGCCGTGTTGGCCGTCGCGGTAGCCGCCGACACCTGAGACGCTGCCGCCGTCTCTGCGCGCGAAACAATGCTGTTGCCGACGCTGATGGCGCCAAACACCAGCGCTGCGATGGCGCCAGACAGCCAGGCAACGGCGGCGCGGTAGGTGACGAACGAGTCGAGGGGCGGGGGCTTCACTTGGAGCGTCCTTGCTTGGGTGGTTCTGCCTCCCAATTGGGGGCGCGCTAAGAGGCACGGCCCTAAGCTAGCCCTGCTGGGGCTGCTGCAGTTCCGCGAGCTGCTGCTCAAGCACCTTGACCCGGGAGGACAGTTCCTGCACGGCCCTCACCAGTGGCGCGATGAATTCGCCATAACGCAAGCCGTAGACGTCCGCGTCTTCGTCATAGATGAGCCCGGCAAAGTCCTTGCCGCCCAGCACCTCCTCGACGTGCTGGGCGATGAACCCATAATGAGGCCGCTTCCCAGGGACGGGGACTGTCTCTTCTCGGAACCTGGGAGTCCCGTCCTCATTCTCGCCGTCCGGCACTTGCTGCTGGACGTTCTGCCCAACCTTCCATCGGTAGCTGACGGGCCGAAGCGCCTCGATAAAGGACAAGCCTAAATCGCTGTCCTTTATGTTGTCCTTTAGCCGCTCGTCAGAGGTGTTGATGACGTTGTTGTTCGAGAATACTTCTTTCCAAAACGCCCCATTTGCTCCGAGGGTGTAGGTGTTCGCCCCATTGGGGACGAAGTGCCCGCCGGCCTGGAGTAGCGCACGCGTTGCGCCTCCGGTGAAAAAGCGGAAAGCGTGGCTAGACTTGGTGCCAATCTCGCCGCCGCTGCTGCTGACATAGGTGCCGACCTTGACGGTGCCATCACTGTGCAGGAGGCCGTAGGCAGAGGAAGCCGTGCGAACTTCTAGCTTTTCTTCCGGGGCGCTGACGCCTATTCCGACGTTCCCGTTGTTCTGAATGCGGACCTTCTCAGCCGTCAAGGCCTGAGTGTCATTCGAGGCACTGTTGTTGCCGACGTTGAAGGCCAGATATTCCGTGCCCCAAGCCCCACCATTGAATCCCGCCACGACATCAGCCGCGCGGCGCGGTTCGTTGTCGCCCGTTGCTTGAAATGTCGGGTACAGCGAAAGCGCGCTGCGCTCGCCTTGTGCGGCGCCAGGCGTTCGGAAAGATGCAACTCCTGCCGCAGTGCCAACGGAGGGGCCGCGAACGGCAAGCCGGAAGCTGCCTGTTGTTGCCGTGCCGATTCCGACGTTGCCGCTGCTGGTGGCAAACGTAGCGCCGGCCGCTGAGGACAGTGTGCCTGCTACGGCAATGTTAGTGTCCAGCTTCGCGGATGTGACGGAGCCGTCTGCAAGCTGTGACGTTCCGACAGCTGACGCAGCAATAAAAGCGCTTTTTTCGAGCTGGATTGTGTCGACCTCAAACGTCGAGGAGCCTGCCGAGCTAAACCGTCCGATGACGAGGCGCGCATAGACTGACTGGTTAGGCGAGACAAATTCCGCCGATGTCGTCAGCCACTGCAAATTAGTGTAACCCAGGGACAGGTCCGACGTGGACATAAGTCCTTGTGCCGCGTCGAGCCACTCAATGCGGGCGAGTTGGTCTGAGCCAATGTGCGAACGGCGCCGGACGGACAGCCTATAAACGGCGTTTGCTGAAATCTTCATCAGCGCCGCCACGACTCGCCCCTGCCCGGCGGCCGTGCCAAAGCTGAGAGCGTAGCCGCCGGACACGGCGCCAACCGAGCGCGCAACCCGCGTGACGTCCGTACCCCATGCACCATTATGCATGGACCACGCATCCGGCGGCGCGCTAGCCCCAAGCGTCCAGGCTTCAAATTCGCCGTTGACCGGATACTGCCCGTAGTCTACCGCCGGCTGAAGCATCCGCGGCGCCGCGTAGCCTGCCGTGAAAGCCACCTCCGCGGAGGGCTGGCCCTGCACTATGCGGCCCGCGTTCAACTGCCGAGGCACTGCGCGGGCGTAGTAGGTGCGGCCCGGGATGAGGTTTTGAACCTCGAGGGACTCAGCCTTGCCAAAGGCCGCCAGCGTGCCGGCCGCAGGCGCAAACCCGGGCGAGGCCGAGACGTGCAACTCGACGCCGTCGAACTTCGCTAGGCGGGACAGCTTTTCGTCAATGCGGAATTTCGCGCCACCAGCAACGCCGGCAGCATCCACAACGCCGAGGGTTACTCCTCCCATTGAGTCCTGCAGGGAGTGCGCGGGCGCCACGCCTGGGCGGCTGTCCCACTGTAGCCACCTGTCCGAGCCGCCCGACGGCTTGCCGCGGCACGTCAGCGAGGTGCGGAACGTCTGCTCGCCGTCGCTCCCGAGCTGCGCCTCGTGGCTGTAGCCGACAACGGCAAGGACCTGGTCCGCGTCGAAGTGGACGTTGTTGGCCGAAAACCGATACAGGTCCCCCAGCTGTACCCAGGGAAAGCAAAAGGCCTCGACGCCGAGGGAGGCGTGCGGGGTCGAGAGGTCCGCCAGCGCCGCGGAGGCCAGCGCGTCCGCTTCCGCTGATGTGTCAATGGCGCTCGTCGCCTCCTCGGCAATCTCCATGAACCGCCGCCCGTAGGCGGCAATAGAAGCCGAGTCCACCGCCTGGCGATACTTGCGCCGAGGCGTCTTCCCGTCCGTTCCGAGGTCCGCTGAGTCTCCGTAGATGACACGAACCACGTTGCGGACGTCCTCAATGCCCATGTCGAGGGCGGACACGTCAACGTAACTCGATGGCGAAAACGTCCAGACTGGCACCGAGGCCGCACGGTCCGGCCGGTACAGCTGCAGCCGCCAGCTGCCGCCGCTGTCATAGCGCGGACGCAAGTCCCACCCGATGAGCTGCGCCACCTTCCGCATTGCCTCTAGGACGGGCTCGCGCTCCTGCTTCCACGGGCTCATCAGGAACGAACTCGCGTCCGGCGCATACAGCGCCACCGAGACGGGCGAGTCGTTGAGCATCTGCTGCAGCACGCCCTCCATCGTCACCGTGCCCGCTGCAGCGGTCGCCACTCCGCACGTCCAGGTGACGCCACCGTCCACCACCGTCGCGCCCACCGCCGTCGGCCAACTGGGCTGTGTGGTGCCGGTGATGCCAGTGGTGACGGAGGTGGCGCGGTACAGGTAGCCGTTCAGCGTAGTGGGGACGCAGAGGTCGCCCACGGCCTGTGTCTCACTCGGCGCCCAGATTAGGCACCCGCGCTGCACCGCGTAGGTGGTGGGTGTCAGCCCGTACAGCCGTTCGCGCTCATAGAACGAATCGGACAGGACGGCCACCGTGGCGTCCCGGCATTGCAGCGTCACCGACTCGCCGTCCGCTACGGAGATGCTGTCGATGCGGCCGACGAACAACTCCGTCCAGGTGGGGCTCGTCACCAGCTCGTCGACGGCTCCGATGTAGAACTCGACGCGCACGCGCCGGTACAGCGCCACCGGGGGCGAGGGGCTTGCGCTCGGGACGTAGCCGCGGGCCGTGCCGGATGACAGCATGAGCGGGGAAAGGCTGTGCTCGAACACCTGGCGCCGGAGCTGAATGCTCGCGGTCGGCCCCTGCCCGTCGACGTCCTCCTGAATGCTGACGCCCATGAGGAACCGCTGGTCCCCGAAGTAGGAATCCACATCCCGAAACACGCCGCCGGCATCCTCAAGCGAGACGCGAAACGCCGGAGCGTAGGCCCCGGACGCAACTCGGACGGACTCAGCAGCGGATAGCGGGCGCATCTATTCCTCGCGGAGCGTCACGGAGAGGGAGCCCGCCATCGGCGTCCAAACGCCGCCAATCCACGCCGGGGCGTAGTCGAGCGAGGACACGTCCCCGCGGACAAAGACGGGCGCGCTTGCGGAGCTGCCAGGGAATAGGTCGCCGTAGGCTTCCAGCCTTGGCAGCGGCGGAAAGGGTCGGCCGGTCGCGTACAGCAGCGGCGGCCATGTAGTCGGCACCACCGCTGGCAGCGCAACCAGGTCGTCCATTATTGCGTAAGCGCTGAACTGCAAATAACCAGCAGAGGCAGAATAAAGCGGCGTCCACGCTGAATCGTTGCGAGCCCCATTAACCCACGTTTGCCCTAGCGAAGTTATTACAAAATGCAGCCACTCGGCGCCCGTGTAGTACCAAAACAACACACTCCACGATGGCCCCAGCCTTGTGGCCGCTAGCGCCGCGCTGGAGCCCATTGACAACCGACCCACGCCATACTTCGGCGCGGGAGACGTCGAGCCCACGGCCGCCGTCAAACCCGAGAGCGGCAACCCCTTGGCGCTGTATAGGTTGGCGTCAAAACTCCAGACGTGCCCCTCGCCGCGAAACAGCGCCATCCATGCGAGCTGGTCTATTTGGGACGCGACGGGAATGGTCAGTTCAAGCACCCGCTTCTGCCAGCGCCGATTAAGGACGGCCGTCCCGTCAAAGGCGCGCGTCCGTTCGCCCACCTCCTCGACGCTGCGGGACAGAGAGTCAGCGCCGACCGGAACCGTGATGCCGTTGATGACGAGTGCCGGCATGGATTAGCTCCCGAACGCCGGCAGACCACCGAGCGTCCCGCGCCCCTTCTGGAAGTTTCCGCGCCGCCGGATGGCTTCCATCTTTGACCAGATGGCCTCCGGGTCGTTGCTGACGATGGTGACGTATGTGTCACCGACCAAGGCGCCGGCAGACGAGCCGAGGTCTGCCGGGAAACGGGCCGTCGTCCCTGTGTTCGTGGCGTTGTAGCGCGCCAGGTCCACCTTGAATCCGCTCGCCGCGTTCGTCATGCCAGACGCCAACTCATCAGCAGCCGCGGCGGCAGTGCCGAAGGACTGCGCCGTCGTCAAGGCAGAGTCCCAAGTCATTGAGACGGCCGCCGCCAGTTGGTCCTCGTAGGTTTGCGTCGATGCCTTGGCGCTTTCAAGGCCCGCGGCCCACTCTCCGAGAAACGCGAGCGGCCTTTGTCCGGCGATTTCAAATCCGGCAATCACGGAAAAGACGGATTGAATCGCAGAAACGATGCCGTTCCAGACATTCAGAACGCCGACGACGATGCCGAGAATGACGATTGCGACACCCTGCATTGTGGCAAACACGCCGCGCAACGCCTTCTCGAGAACGTACATCACCGGCAACAGGGCCAGCTCGAGCACCTTGGCAACCAGCTGGATGATGGGCGCGAGGGCGCCGAGCAGCGTCCCCAGCACCACGAACACCGGGAGAAGCGGTTGCAGCACCTGACTCACCAGCGGAACGAGCGGCGCAATAAGTCCGGTCACGGCCTGCACCACTGGCGCCAGCGCAGAAACCAGGTCCGCAACAGGCACCAGCAGTTGCCCGAGGGCGTCACCGAGTGCAGTAAGAATCCCATCGAGTGACTCGGTTAGGCGCTGAAAGCCGGCGCTGCCCTTCACCAGCTCAAAGATAACGGCGACCAATGCGCCGATTTCCCCGCCCGCTTGCGCCATAGGCCCAGTGGCCGCCTGGATGACGCCGCTGACCTTGCCCATTGCGCCGACAACCTGGTCCCGAAAACCGGAAAAGGCCGCCTCGCTTGCCTGCTGCAGTTCCTTGGCGGCAGCTTCTGCGTCCAAGTACGCCTGCCGAGTTGTGTTGAACCATTCGCGCACAACTGGATTGAGGTCCCGAACTTGCGCCAGCGAGTCCTCAAGGTCCTCAAAGTCCGCGAGCGTTTTAAGACGGCTTCCGTCGAACTTGTCGAGCCATTCCGGCATCTTGCTTGTGACGCCGGAGCGCCTGGCACCCTCGCCAAACGTCGACGCGCCAGCAAGAAACAACTGCGACTCCAGTGGGGCGCGGTCCGCGCGCAGCCGGTCAACGTGCTGGGCCGCCTTGCGCTGGTCCTCGTTCCACTTCTCCCAGGCAGATAGGTACTTCTCCGCCTCGCCGCCCTTGGCCCCCAGCTTGTGCAGGAAGTCCCGCACGTCCTCGATGCCCTTGATGCTGGAGAGCGCCTCGCCGTTGAACTTCTCGAGCGCGGCCGGCACGTTAAGCGCGCCCGCCATCTCCATCGAGTCGCGCAGGTTGCCGCCGCGGCCACGCAGGGCGCGGAAAGAGGCCTCCATCTTGTCCGCGCGGAGGCGGCCGAAATCCTCCGTGGCCTTGTCTGTGAGGTCTTTAAACTTGCCAACCTTGGTGGCGTTGGCCGGTAGCAGCTTGAGGAATCCCTCCAGCTTCGCGCGCATGTCGTCGGTCATTTTGCCGACGCCGCTTTTCATCATCGCCAGGACTTCCAGCGTGTCGTCCTTTAGTGCATCCAGGCCCGAGTCCGTGGGCAGCTGCGCCACCCAGTCGGCCACCGTCTTTCCGAACTCCTCCCACCCGTCGACGTCCACCAGGCCGTCAATGTGCAGAGCCCGAGCAAGGCCCGCGGCGCCGGACACCATCAGCCGGATGACGCCGGCCCAGTCCTCGGCCACCTTGATGAGATATTTCTGGAACGCCTTCCAGATGTATTCACCGACGCCGCCGAGCTTGTTTCCAAGCCAGGTTGCCTTTTCGCTCACCCAGCCCCATACGGCCGCGAACTTCTCTTGGATGCCTCCGAGGTTCTGGTCCCAGGCTTCGCGCACTAGCCCCGCAATGCCGATGAGCAGCGCGACCGCCACCAAAACGGGAAGCGTGGACGCCGACAGCAAGCCCATTGAAGACGCCACAAAGCGGACGGCCGTAGCGGCCAGCTTGAAGGCCGGCTCCAGCTTCACCGCCGCCATGCCTACCGCGGACACGCCGAGCGCAATCTGGATGAACTGCGTAGCCATGGCGCGTTGTTCCGGCGTCAGCTGCCGAAACAGCGTCACCACCCGGCCCACCGTGTCCGCCATCTGCTGCAGCACCGGAAGGGCCAGGCGGGCCACCTCGATGGCCACGGCCGTCGAGGCGTTCTTCAAGTCCTCGACCTGCTTTTTGACCTGGGCGTCCTTGCTTGCCGCAACAGCCACGGCCGCGCCGACAGCGGCCGCGACCATGTTGGACATGTCGCTGGCGTCCTTGCCGAGCCCCTTTAGGTTGCGGCCGAACGACTCAATTTTCCTGGCCGCGCCGTTGAGCTGCTTCTGGAGCTTCTGCGTGTTGGCCGTCAGGGAGACGTAGAGGTCGCCTACTTTGAGTGCCATTGCCTACCGTCTCCGCGTCTTGGCCTGCGCCCTGGCCTTGTCCATCTCCTTCTTCTCCCGAGCCGCCCGCTGCTCAAGCCACGCCGCCCAGACATGCAGCTCGTCCACACTCATGCGCGCCGCCAACTCACTGACCGTCATGCCCCCCAGCGTGTGCGCCAGGTGGAACAGGAGGTCCGTCTCAGGCTGCGCCGCTGCTTTTGCGGGCGTCCTCCTGGTCCACGTTGACGAGCGCCAGCGCCGCAGTGGCCACCTCGTCAAACCACCCGCCCGCCGGCAGCTCCAACAGGGCCGCCTCGTCCGCGGGCTCAAAGGCCTTTCCGCCCGTCTCGACGTCCCAGGCGCACGCCATCACCGCCGCCACCTGGAGGCGCCCAAGGTCCACCGCGCCCTTTCCGTCGCCCGCTACACCGGCCGCCTTCAGGATGGCCGAGCGCCCAGCCACTGACGGCTGACGCAACTCCACCTCCAGCGGGCCGCCTTCCACGTCCAGCGTCAGGCGCTGGCTTCGAAACTTGGTGGTTGAGAGCAACGCCCCGCGCAGCTTCCCCATTAGACACCCCAGCCGAAGGACACGGACTCGCCCGAGGCGGCAGTCTTGGCCGTGCCACTCAAAGAAACGGACAACTCCACGAGCCCATCGCTGGAGCCCTTCTCCTCGAAGGACTCCACAAGCGCCCACCCGCGGAACAGGTAGCCGCCCAGCCCTACCTCCACCAGCACCGGCAGGCCTGCGGCATGGATGCCTGCCACGGTGACAGCCCCGGCGCCGCCGTCGTTGTCCAAAAGCGCGGACTGCAGGGCTGTAATGCTGGCCGTGTAGTCCCTAAGCGTCAGCTTTTTGAGCGCCACGCCGGCCGAGTCCAGCGTTGTGGAGTCCGCAAGCGTGCCCTGCACGGAGATGCTGAACTCGCGCACCTCCGCAACGGAAAGCAACGGCAGGTATTTTGCCGAAATGTACACTGGGCCAGTGACGGTGTAGCTGTCCGCGAAAGTTACCAACCCGAACAGATGGTCCACCGTCCTGTTGCTTTGGGCAACCTCGACGCCGTTGTCATAAACCGTCACAGGCCAGGCCGGGTCCAGCACCCGCCGTGACGCACTCGTGACAACGTAGGTTTTGCCGGACACCAGCGTCAGGGACGTGCCGGATATGGAAACGGCCGTCCCGGCTACCTTCACCGAGGCTGCATGCGCGGCAATGGCCATCGCTACACCGCCGACTTCGCGCCGTTCAGTTGCAGGGACGCGGAGAACTCAGCCTTGCCGTCCACGCCGCCCTTGACCTCGTAAGACTCCACAATACACGGGTAGAGGTAGCCCTTGCTGCCAGTGGAGGCGTTGGGGTCCCACTGAACCGTCAGATAGACGTTGGCGCCCGTGTCGAAGCTGGAGCGGATGAGCGCCTGGGGCGCGTCCGCGCTCTCAAGGTCGCCGGACAGGCTGAACGAACCGTCCTCGAGGCCCGCCAGCTTCAGCTTGACGCCGGCTGAGTCCTTGAAGTCGGTAACGTCCAGCATCGTCTTGCTTGAGGACGCGGAGAAGTCGTTGAGCCCCTTCACCTCGTCCGAGCTGGTGGCCGTAGCCGAGGTGGACTTCACGTAGATTTTCGCAAGATGCGCTGCAATGGCCATGACGTTGTGTCTCCTGTTACTGCTGCTCAAGGCGCCGCAGCGCCCTCATCATTGCGGCGCCGACATTCTTTTCGAGCGCACCGCCGCGCCCGTCTGCTGCGCGCTCGAGAAACTTGGGAGGCGTGCCCGTCATCCGAAACCGGTCTTTTACGCCTGGGAAGCCATAGAAACCCTCATGCGCCTGCGCCGCATAGGGCGCCTCGTATCCACAGGTGACGGTCATGCTCTCGCCGCCTTTGGATGCCTCGCCCGGGGCAATGAAACCAGAGCCAGCAAGGTCGCCCGTCTCAACCGGGATGCCCGAGCGGGACGCCACCATGATGTGAGCCGCCTCATTCCGCAACACTGGCTCACAGTCTTTGAGGACCTCCTTGGACGCGCGCTGCAGGCGTCGGCGCACGGCTTCCATGCCCTCAATCTGAATGAACGCCCTGGCGGCGCCAATGTTGAGCCGTGCCATTCCCCCACCTAAATGGGGGCGCGTTTTCGGTCTGGCGCGAAACACAAGGGGCGCCCCGTTGCCAGGGCGCCCCAAGTCACGGCGTCAGCCGAAGGCTAGGCCTTCTGGCCGAGGTCCTGGATGGCAACGCGCATGCTGCTCGCCGTCACTGCATAGCCGAGCCGGACAACCCGGTCCCCGGAGCCAAGCGACGAGTACGGCACGGCCAGTCCCGCGGAGCCGAGGTAGTAGGGCTCGCCAGCGGTGAGCCCGCTAAAGCCCGTCAACCAGCCTGCGCTCACATATGGCACCTGCTGGTTAATGTTGGGGGAACTCACGGTCAGCCCCACCACCCGCGCAGTAGCCGAGGACGAACACGAAGCAGGAGCGGCCTTGCCAGAGGAAATGATGTAGAGAGCGACCGGCCCGTTGTCTGCGCTGATGGACTGATGCGCCCAGAGGTCACCACCGACCAGTGTCTGGTGGTTATGGTAGGCATCGCCAGTGCCAGTTCCATTGTGTGCAGCGTATGCGTTGCCGTTGCCTGCGGTGAGAGTATTCAGGGCCACGTTCGTGACAGATGCCTGCGTGGCGCTGCCCGCAATGGTGAACAGCGAAGGCAGGCCAGCGACCTTGACGCCGGACGCGCTCTTGCTGAGCGTGGCCCCATCGAGCTTGAGCTCAAGTCCGCCGTTGACGCCGTCGAACTCCATGCCGGCATCGGACTCCAGCTTTACGGCGATGTCGCCACCGGAGAACTCGAGGCCCTTGCCGCTGGCGAGGTCCACGCGCACGCCGTCGCCGTCCACGGACAGGCCGAAGGCAGACTGTACCTTGGCCGCCACAGCGTCGGCAACCAGCTCGATGCCGTTGCCCACGTTGACGGACAGCTCGTTGCCGGACTTGGACAGCCCGTCGCCGGCCGTAATCTGGCCGAGCCCGGAGAACTGCACGAACGTCAGCGCAGTGGTGTTCAGCGTGATGTCGTTGTTCGTGATGAGGACCCACGTCGAGTCGCCGTAGACCGTGCCCTGCTCCACGAACACGCTCATCCCGTCCTTCACTTCGCTGGACGAGTCGGCATCCGTGGCCCGCGCCCAGGCGCCGGCAGCCACGACATAAATGCCATTGTTCTCTGCCGCAGTCTGGCCCGCCACGAGGACGCGCATGCCGGCAGTCAGCGACACGCCGTCAACCGACTGAGTGCCGGAGAGGGTGATGTTGCTGGTGGCAATGGCCTTGACCGGGGCCTTGACGTGGAAGCCGGACACCAGGCTGTCCGCGTAAGCCTGCATGTTGGCAACAACCGCCGCGTCCGCCGCCTGGAATGCAGAGGTCAGCGAGGCCGAAAGCGCCGAGTCCGCCGCCGCGTAGTTAGCGGCAAGCTGGCTGTCGGCCGCGATGCGAGCCGCAGTCTCGGTGCTCAGGTTGTTGGTCAGCGTGGTGTCAGCGGCAATGCGAGCCGCCTCCTCCGCGTCGATGTCGCCCTGGAGAGCCGTGTCAGCGCTGGCCCGAGCGTTCGCCTCGTTGCTAATCGACACGCCGAGAGACGTCACCGCCGCGATGCGAGCGGCCTCCTCCGCGTCGATGTCCGCCTGCAGAGCCGTGTCGGCGGCAATGCGCGCGGTCTCCTCATCAGCCAGGTCGGTCGTCAGTCCGCTGATGGCGTTAGCGCGGGCCGTCTCCTCCGCGTCGATTTCCGCCTGCAGCGCCGCGTCAGCAGCAGCGCGGGTGGTGGCCTCGGTGTTGAGGTTGTTTCCGAGCGTGGTGTCAGCCGCGGCGCGCGCAGTCGCCTCCGCGGTGATGTTGCTCTGCAGGGTGGTGTCTGCGCTGGCGCGGGTGTTGGCCTCGGCCGTGATGGCCGCGTTCACGGTGGCAACGTCGGCAGCACGCGCCGCGGCCTCAGTGGCCAGCCCGCTGTCGACGTAAGCCTTGCGGGCCGCGCTGTTCGCGCCGACCGGGGCGCCCAGGTTGGCAATGTCCGCGCCGCCCACGTCGAGCGCCACGCCGGACACGCCAGAGAGAGTCACCTTGCCGAGCGAAAGCTCGTCAGTCGCCGCCTGCTCCTGGCTGTAGCCCTCAGTGGTGTTGAAGAAAATGAACTTGCGAATAGCCATTGCGTCACCCGATGGGTAAGAGGCCGCCCAGGCCAGCCCCGGGCGGTTGCCGCTTTGTCGTCTTAGGCCTGCTTATGGAGTGCGCCCGTCACGTCATCGAAGGAATAGTCCTTGAGGACGATTCCTAAGCGGTCTTCAACCGCCTTGACGGTGGCTTGATACTGCTTCTGAGCCTCGCCGGACTTCTGTGCCACGGCGCGAGCCTCGTTCGTCATTTTACTCAACTTCCCCTCGGGGTCAATCTTGCGGAGGTAGGCGTCCCGCTGCTGGTTCCGAACGTGGGACTCTGCCGCCCAGCGCACCGTCTCGGACTCATAGAGCCGCAAGTGCAGTCGCTCCTCCGTCGTCAGCGCCAGCAAGCGCACCGGCTCGGCCGCTTTGGACTTAGCGCCGCCCTTGCCTTTGCCCTTCACCGCCGCCGGCTTCGCCGCGCCCTTGTCCGCCGCCTTCACTGCCGTCTTCGCCTTAGCCTTGCTTGACATTGTGTCCCCTTAGTGTCCGGTCGCGTAGGTGCCGAAACGACTCGAAGTACCGGAAAAACTCCGAGCGCGTGAACTCCAGCTCGAGCGCGTCCGCCTCCTCTGGCGCTAGCGCGAACTCAAAGGACGCGCGGTTGCGCGTCTTGACGTGTACGGCCGACAGCAAGACGCCGCTGTGGACGAGGTACGCCGCAAAGCCGATTTTCTCTGTGCGGAAACTAACCAAGGCGCACCAGGTGGGGCGACGGCGTCAACTCCAGCAGCGCAGGCCCCAGAGCCACGCCCACCACCTGGACAAAGGCAACGCCGGACGGCGAGGCCGCCGCCGTTGGCGCCGTTGTCGTGGGGCGTCCGTTAAGCCCGACAAACACAAGACGCCCAGGCACCAGCGGAGGCAGGCCCAAGGAAGACAGGTTGCAGATGCCGGACCGCTGCACCATTGCCACCGTGTCCGCCGGCTTGCTTACCAGCAGCCCCAGCACCGGCACGCCGGCCGAGCTGGACGGGTCTGCCGTCGTCACTACCGGAGTCCCGCTTGAGTCCGTAGCGCCAACCGTCACCAGCGCCCCGGGGACGTCGGTGTCCAGGCACAGCGCCTCAAAGGCGCTCGAGGCCGCGCTACCGCCGGCAATGCCGCCGCCGACGACAGGCGGCGCGCTGGAGGCGTCCGAGGAATACTGCGCCTCGACGTTGAGGCTCCACAGCGGACGGTCCGAGCCGTCTGTCGGTAGCCGGAAGGGCGCGGACTCGCGCACCTTCACGAAGACATACGGCGACAGGGCGGGCAGGGTGAGGGCCGAGTGGACGCCAAACGCCAGGGACTGGCCCGTCGCGTGGTCCTCGCGCGGACCGCGCACCAGCACCTGACAGGTGGCGCGCATGTAGACGCTGCGCGAGCCGATGTAGGGCTCTGCGTTGCTGCCGCCAGTGGAGAGGATGGCCACGGCCACGTCAGGCACCGTGAAGTCGTCATCCTCTGGCAACGCACCGAGGAACAGGTTTCGCGGCACGGTCGGCGGGCGCGCGAGGCCCAAGTCTGCAGCCTCCAGCACCAGCGCCAGGTCCGCGGCCACGTCTCGCACCATGGTTAGAACCAGACCTTCCGGTATTGCGTCAGCCCCGCGCCGTCCACGTAGAAGCCGATAGAGAGCGGGCGCCGAGCGCGGTTAAAGTCTCCCGCGGGCTCGCCGGGAAACCAGACGCGGGAGTTCAACGTGATGGCCGCGTCGGTGTAGACGACATGAGTGGCCTGCGCTTCCTGCCCCTTGGCGTCACGGATGAGCTTCTGCAGCGGCTGAATGCGCGCCCGAGCCGTCGCGGCCGGCCCCATCACCGGCTTTCCGTAGGCGTCCCGGCCGGTGAGCTCGGCCACCGTGATGGTCTGCCGGAACAGGTGCGCGGGCGTTCCCATCAGGACACCCGCAAAGAACGGTAAGGGGCCAGCACGGACTCCACCTCGGGCAGCACCAGCGAGGGCAGGGCGGCGCGGTATGAGACGGACCAGTCTCCGAGGCCCTCACTTGCCACGTTGGGGTCGATGGCGCGGCGCCGCAGCATGCCGGCGGCGACCAGCACCGCCGCCTCTTGCACGTCCTCGGGCAGCGTCACCGTAAGCGCCGCGTTGAGCGCCTTCTGCCCTGGCGTCACATAGCCTGCCGTATAGGTGACGACGATGCCATCCGAGCGCCCGACATTGTCCGCGGGGCCGTAGGTGATGCGGCCCATGTAAGCGCCCGTGTCCAACCACACGCCGCCGCGCCGAAGCACCAGGCCGGCGTCCGCCATTGCGCCCAACGACTCAAACCCAGCAGCGTCCACCGCCGTCCCGCCCTCCGTCACGCTGGCGATGCTGATGATGGGGGCGCGGTCCAACAGCAACAGCGGCCGCCCGTAGCCGGCCGGGTACTCCGTCACCGTGGCGCGCTCAAACGGCCGCCCGCAATAGCGCGCAATAGCCCGGGACGCCGCCGTCACGGCGCGCTGCACCTGGGCATCATCCGCCACGCCGAGGTCTCCCGCGACGGTGGAGGCCAGACAGAGGTCAATCGCGCTCGCGGGCATGCACTACCTCCAACAACAAAAACGCTGCCGGCGCCGGTCGACCGGACACCGGCAGCGACTCCGTGGGGGAGACGGAGATTAGGAGTCGGAGATGACGGAAAAGGCCTTGTCGTGCCGCAGCTTGAAGTCCACGCGGACGATGGCGCGGATGACAGTCTCGTCATACGCGGCCCGAGCGTCCGGGTGCAGGCTGACGTTCACGTCCCGATCCACGCCGTACAGGAAGTGCCGGAAGTCGCCGAAGACCAGCTTAGTGGTCGGGATGCGCGTCGACACCACAAAGGGCATGCCGCGCAGCGTCTTCGCGCCGAGCATCTCATCACGGAACACCCACCCGCCCGCATCACGCAGGCCCATCAGCTTCGAGGCCTTGTCCGGGGACATCAGCCACGACGGCGAGGTGATGGACACGTCAGACGCCAGCACCAGCTCCACAGCCTGGTCGATGTCGTCGATGTAGTTGGCAACGCTGGTGCCCGAACGCACAAACACGTTCGAGGCGTTGACCTGGGCCAGCAGGCCGGTCGGCTGGTTATTGAGGCCAGTGCCGTTGATGGCCGCAGCGTCCACGCCGTGGGCCATGGCCGTCCGCGCCTCCTCGCCGATGAATGCGTCACCGACGGCGGGGTTACGGATGAGGTCGTTCGAAAGGTTGATGAGCGCCATGCCCTTCTTCGCGCGGAGGATGACCTTGCCGAAGACGGGCTTCGTCTCGGCAGTCGTGTCGCCCTCGCCAATCCACGTCAGCGAAGCGCCGGTCAACTGCTTGGGAATCTCGAGCTGGTAACTGAACGGCACCATCTGCACGCCGAGCTTGTCCAGAATGGACACGGGGCGCAGGAACTCGATGACGTCGGAGGCGTACTGGATGGGCACCAGGGCGCCGGCCGAGTCGAGCACCGACTCCTGGACCGCCTTGGCCATGTCCGCGCCGCCGAAGCGGGCCGCGTTCTTCGTCAGCTCGTCCCGGCCACCGCCGCGGTTGTTGCCAACGGCCTTGAGGAACGCGCCGAAGGTGGCCGCCGACTTGAAGGCCGAGAACTTCGCCGGCTCCTCCGTCTTCGTCACCAGCGCCTGCCGCTCGCCGCGGGACTTCTCCACAATCTCAGCCGCGACCATCTTCGCCACATCCTGCATCTGCTCGGGGTTCATGCCTGCTCCTTCAAGTGGGACAGCGTGAGGGCGGCCAGCTCTCGCGCCAGCTCCTCTAGGTTGGGGGTCTGCTCTGCAGCGGGCTTCGATGCTTCCGGCGCCGCCGCCTCGGCCGCCGAAGTCTCCTGGGCAGGTTGCTCGGAAGGCTCGGCCTCCCACGCAGTCACCTCGCCGCCGCACTCAGGGCATGCAGGCACGGTCGTCTGCCACTCGCACGCACCGCACTTGATGACGGCGCCGCCCGCCTTTGCCGCCTCTACCGGCGCCACATCCAATGGAAGACCCTCAGACGGAACGTCTGCCGCAGCCTCGCTCGCATCCTTCGCCGCAAGCGCAGCCAGCACCCGCGCCGTCACAAGGTCGGCCATGCGCTCGGCGGCCGCGTCAGCCTCGAGCCCCTTCACGCGGAGGGCGCGCTGATTCCCAGGCACCACGACGACAGAGATTTCAAGCAATTCCTGGGAGAGCGAGTCATACCCGCCCAGTTCGTTCTGCTTGAAATCCTGCATCACGTAGCGGACGGACACAGCATTGAGGAACCCGCCCGCCACCTTCGCTTCAACCTTGCGCGCGAACTCGTCGTCCTGGTCGAACTGGATGTCGACCATGAGCGCGTCCCCGTCCACGTAGGCGAGGCCCTTGCCGATAGGCAGGATGGGAGCGCCCGACTCGAGGCCCGCACCCTCATCGTGCTGATACAGCACGACGGGGTTTGCGTTGTAGGCGTCCAGCTTCCAGCCGGCCACGCTCACGCGGTCCTGATAGCGGTCCACCTCGCCGTCGTTCGCACGGAACGTATACAGCGTGCCGGACTTGGAGTCGGCCGCTGCCTTAGTGGCAAGGTTGAACGTCTTTAGGCGCTGCATCCTGCGCCCTAAATGGGGGCACGTTTTGGTTGTGGCTCACGCTGCCACGGCTCGTCGCTGGTAGCCGTTGGCTCCTGCGCTGGCGTCTCGCCTGCCGGCTGCGTCTCTACCTGACCAGGCAGCGGCAACGGGTATCCCTGGCGGTCCGGGTCCGGCCGCAGCCCTGCCAGCTCGCGCCACTCGTCATAACTGAAGGCCTCGGGCATGCGACTCATCACCTTGAGCTGATGCTCGCGGTCGGCCGGGACGGGCGAGTCGTAGTCCAGCACCACGTCGGGGCCGAACTGCGGGGCCAGCCGCGCCTGGAGCTCCGTCCGCAGGAACTCGAGCCGCGGCAGCACGGCCTGTTCTGCGAGCAGTTCGCGCGCCGCAAACGCCGTAGCGCGGTTGCTGTTGGAGATGTCGCCAACAATCTCGGGCGGCACGCGGTACGTCATCCGCACGAACTCCATCAGGAAGCGCCGCAGCTCCACGAACTGCATGTCCTTAAGGGACGTGTCCAGCCGCGCGAACGTCGTCTTCCCGCCCGTGACGAGCAGCTTGCCGGCGCGGTCCGGCCCCTTGTGTTCGCGCTCGAGGCTTTCCTTGAATGCGCGCACGGGCGCAGCGTTGGCATCGTTCAGCCCGTCGATGGACACGACGGCCGCCGGGAGAGTGCTGTTGAAGAAATAGTTCTTCGTATACCGAGCCGCGTACTCGTCCGCGTCCAGTTCGTCACCGAGCGCAAAGGCCGGCCCGATTCCACGCCCCAGAGGGTCGTCAGGGTCCAGCGTCCGCAGCGCCACCACGTCAGCAGCCGGAATCCTCCGCGCCTTGCCGCCGATGTTGACCTGATAGAAGCGCTCCTCTTTCGGTGCCGAGAGGTCCGGCAGCGCAGTCACGGCGTTAGGCGGCACCGGCCACGCTCCGACGATGACGCCGGCCACGCGGTCGAGCACCCAATAGGCCTCGCCCACCAGGTCCAGATGCACCTGGGAGAGCTTCAACACGGCGCGGCCAGACAGGTGGTCGCTAGGGTCCGTCAGCAGCGCGAGCAGCGGATGGTCTGGCACCTCGACCATCTCGCCGGACTGCGTCAGAGCGCGGATGCGCGCAGCGCGGGCAGTCTTGCTCGAAGTCCGCAGCGTGAAGTCCCGGCGGCCGTCAGCATTGACGCGGCGGTACACGCGCCACTGTGCGTTCGCCACGTTGTCGGCCACCACGTCAACAACCGTTCGCAGCCAGGGCATCTCCTTGTAGGCGCGCAGCAACTCCGACGCCCCGCGGCGCGGCGGCGCACTCACCCAGCGCGACACCTCGAGGCCCGTGCCTGGCCGCTGCTTCCCACCGAATGCATCCTTGACGTTGTCCCACCAGCTCATGGCCTCTCCCTAGAAAACAGCGAAGAACTGGTCAGCGAACACCAGCTCGTGCACGCCCCAGTTCATGGCGTCCACGCGGTCGTCGCGCCTGTCAGGGCGCCCCGTGAAAGTCGTTAGTTGCTTCTCCAGCGTCGGATGCTCACCGACGAACTCGATGCGTCCCGTCTCGGCGAGCGCGGACACAGGCTCGGCCCGCTTGCTTTTCTGCTCTTTGGCGCGGACGGGCTTGATGTAGACGCTGACGCCCATCTCCTGGGCGACCGTCTCCACCAGCGTTGTCACCATCTCGCCGCCGGTATTCATTTCGACGACCAGCGCGTCACAGTTCCATGCCAGGTATTCGTGGACGGCGGCCGTGGCCCACTCCCGCGGCGTGGCCTTGCAGCTGGAGTCCTTGAGGATGGACACCCGCTTGAGGCCGTCCTTACCACGGCGCACGCCCTGGACGATGATACCCGTCTCATCCGCACCGAGGTCCGACGTCGGCGCGGGGTCAACGGAGACTATGCGGCGGTCCAGCCCCTTGGCGTACTCGAGCGGCTCCGCGTCGACGCGGCCCCAGCGCGCAGAGCCGAACAGACTCCCGGGCGTGTCCATCAGCAGCTGGCCGAGGACCTCTTGCTGTCCCCAGCGCGTGCCCGCCATTGCCTGCATCGTGGCCACCGTGGACGGCGCCAGGTTGGCCGAGTTGGCGAGGCTGCTTCCCGTGATGACGACAACGCCAGGCCGCGCCACCAGCTCGGCCAGCTTTGGCACCGGCCGTGGCGTGCCGGTGAGCAGCACCTGGGGCGGAAACTCAGCCGTCCCAATTCTGTTGAACAGCGGGACCTGGTCGAGCGCCGCCATGTCATAGCGCCAGATTTGGGGCTCGTCGCCCCAGCAGAAATAGGTGTTAGTCCCGCGCAGGCGGTCCGGCTTGTCCGCGCTGTAGGCCATAGCGAACACGCCGTTAGGCCAAGTCAGTCGCCGCTTGCTGGGCTCGTAGACGGGGCGGAAGTCGGGCGGGCTTAGGGCGAGGATGCCGCTCGGCCCCTTAATCATCACGTCCCGAACGTCGGCCGCTGTCGGTCCGATGAGCGCCCCGGCGCCTTTGGCCTCGCGCGCCTTCTGGATAACCCACCGCGCGCCGCACCAGGTTTTCCCGAAGCCACGGCCCGCCATGACTACGCAGTAGTTCCACGCCCCGGCCGGCGGCATCTGCTGGCGCCGCGCCCAGAAGTCGAGGTCGTAGGTCAGCGCCGTGACCTCGTCGTCCGTCAGCCCCTCGAACAGCCGGCGCACCTTGGCCGGCGTCCCGGCCGTGCGGCACATGTAGGAGGCGACGGACTCCTCTGGTCCAAGCTGGTCGATGATGGCGCGCCACTCACTCCGCATCGGCCTCGGCCTCCGCGTCAGCCTTGGGCGCCGGCTGCGCTAGACGCTCGAGGCGCGAGAGCAGCAGCTCGCGCAACTCCTCCACGTTGGCCTGGCCGGGAGTGCCGGACGAATCGGACACGTTGTCTTGGCGCGAGTACCGCTGGGGGAACCGGCGCGACAGGACCCACATGCGAATTTTTGGCGCGGCCTCCGCTTGCTCGAGCAGCCGCGACAGCTGCGCCGCCTCGAACTGCGATTCGGCTTCGTTGACGCCCTCGAAGAAATCGCGCGCCAACCCGCGAGGCTCGCGCGCTCCGGTCTGGTACCACTTGCCGAAAGTGGACTCGCCCACCCGCACCAGGCCGGCGGCCACCTTCCGATGCTGACCGGCGCGGAGATGCGCGCAGACCTGGGCAATCAGCTCCGCCGTCAGCTTCGTTTGTTTGCGGCCTCGAGCCATCCAGCCAGAAATGGGGGCAGCTTTTTGGGGCTGGTGCCGTGCGCGCTCTACAGCAGGACGGCCCCTCTCTCCGGTGGCTAGTTCCGGGAACGCTGCGGAACCAGCCGGAACCGGCACACAGCATCACCCACGCTCACACACCGCCTACACGGGCCTACTTTTTCCACAGTGTGCGCAATGTAGTTATGTGTAGGGAGGTGTGCGCTCGTGTCGCACAGTCGGTTCATTTTTTGTTGGGTTTTTTTAAACTGCCCCCGCGCCGAGCAGTAGAAAAATGGCCATGTAGGGCAAACTCACACATGGGGGGGGTGTGAATCTGCCTGCATCGCCCTACGTTTGCCTACATGCTACAATGTGCGCAACGTGTTGATATGTGGGAGGAGGCGCACGGGTCTTGCGCTCTGCCCCTAGCCATCGGTCTACAAGTAGGGGTTTGCAGCCTCTAAGTCAAGCCCAACACGCCACCCACTCACCCGCTCGATACCCTCAAAACCCGCCCCGAATTCGCGCGTCACACGCCCCGGCGTCAGCACAGACAGCCCGCCACTCGCGCTCATAGGCGTTTTGTGCGGCCGTTTCCGCCACTGACAGCAGCCCCTCGCCAGGGCGCAGCATCAGACCGCACAACCCGCACGCCGTCCGGTATCGGTTGCGCCGCAGGGCCGCGGGCCGGTCCACGCACGTCAGGTGCCGCGGCCCCACCGCTAACTGATACTCGATGACTTCGCCGCGCTCGATAGGCCCGCCGCAGGCCGCGCACGCCCCGGGCCTGTCAGCTCGTAGTCGTGGCACGCCGCCGCCCCTTCCGCACCAGCACCAACCGCAACACCTCGAGCGCCTCGCGGAGCTGCGCGTCCACCTGTCGCCGGCCGATGCCCATCTCCTGCGCCAGACCTCGAGCTGACGTCTGCCGCGCGCCGGCCAGCCCGAACGCCGCCTCGACTAGCTGTCGCTGCGGCATCGTCAGTCCCCGCACTGCCCGCCGTACCTGGCGCAACTCCAGCCCCTCGGCGAGCAGAGCCTCCGGGTGCGCCCACTCAGTGCCGCCCGACGCCTCGCCATCTACCTGCACCACCTCGCACCGCCCCACCTTGGGTCGGCCCCTGCCACGCCTGGCGTGGTAGCTGGGACGCACGTCCAGCCCGTGCGCGCCCACGTAGTCCCGCAGCGCCCGCCGCACCGGACGGAAGGCGACGACGTGGAAGTCGCCGTCATCCAGCCGGTAGCCGTCGCACACGCGCAGCGCCCGAAGGGACGCCTCTTGGATGAGGTCGTCCCACTGGACCGTCCCGGCCGCGCCGCGGAACTTGCCCGCCTCGCGCCGTAGCCACGGCTCGAGCAGCAGCAACAGCCGCCCTTCCTCGGCGCGTGCGTCCCTGCCAGCCGCGCGCAGCTCGCGGATACGGGCGGCGCATAGGCTGGCCAGGGAGCGAGTGGTCACGGCCGCGCCACACCGCCGCACGCCGGGCACCGCGCAGCCTCGCCGGCCGCGCACACCGTCACCTCAAGGCGCGGGCTTGCCTTGTCGTCCAGCCGGACCGCGTGCAGCTCAACCACCTGGGAGTCGTCGCCCCAGGCAACGCCGTTCAGGGCGTCCAGCCCTGCCTTCAACACGTTGTCCAGGTCGCCGCGGCGGGCTGGCCTGTAGGCCGCCACCGTCACAGACACCGGCCCATCCAAGGGGCGCAGGCCCAGCAGCGCCACCGTCGTCTTGACGCGCGCCGAGTAGGCTCGGCCCTCGGCGGACTTGATGATGCGGTTGCGAAAGACCCGCCAGATGCGGTTAACGCTGGGCGGGTAGGGCAGGGACAGCTTCACAGCCGCCCCTTTCGGACGTCCCATAGCTGCCGCCTGAGCGCATCAACCGCGCGCGCTCCAATGTGAGACGCCGGCTCGACGCCGACCCATGTGGCCGCGAGGCCGCAGAGTCGGCGGATAACGGCCACGTCCTGCACCGCGGCGAGCAACTCCACCAGCGCCCCGGTCCCAACCGTTACGCGCTCGGCCTTTGCCGCGTGCGCCGCCAGGGCTGCGCGCTCGAGCCTCTTTCTGACGGCCTCGGTCACGGCTCGTCCTTGTTCTGCGCCGACTCCCGCTCCTTGGGGTGAAGGGCGGACTGGACCACGCGCGCCAGGTTGACCAGTTCCTCCCAGCCCTCCATCGGCAACATCGCCTCGCCCGTGTCGCCGTCCTCGGCGCACGCCTCATCCATCTCAAGCACCACGCGCGACAGCTTGCACAACCAGTTCGCATCGGGGCCGTGGCGCGCGTCCCGTCCGCCGAGGTCCTTGGAAATCCCCTCGGCATCCGCTTTCCGCAGAAACGACTTCAGTTGGTCCACTTGCTCCAGCAGGCCGTCGCGCTCATCCGCGAGCATGTCGTTTAGTGCGCGGACCTCAAACACTTCCCGCCGCGCCAACACCAGCTCGTCTCGGACTCGCTGTTCCTTCGCTGTCTTTCCGCTCATGGCTCGCCCTTCCTTTCCGTAACCAGCGGCGCCGACAGGCACGCGAGAGTCGTGTACCAACGCTCGCTCGCCATGTAGTCCGCGCAGGCCTGCCGCTGACGTTCTGCCGCCACAACGGCCAGCGCCTTCCAATAGTCGCGCTCGCGCTCCAGCCGCTCGGCCTGAGCAATGATGGGCAGCACTGCCGCCCGCGCCACGTCGCGCTCCTGGCGCACCAGCTCGAGCGCCTCGCGCAGATGGTCCGCGTCGGTCAGAATCACGGCGCCACCTCCGCGCTTCGCGCCTTGCGGCGATACACCTTCCGGCGCACGTTGCGGCACTCCGGGTGCAGCTTGCGCGGGCGGCCGAAGCCAAGGCTTTCAACGGGCTTCTTGCAGACGAGGCAGCGTGCCGGCTTCGCCGTCAGCTTGTGCAGGCGTCGATTACAGGTGGGGCAGTAGGGCTTGGACGTCACAGGTCAAACTCCGAGTCAGAGATGCGGAAACGGCTGCGGATGCGGCGGCACTCAGGACACCAGCGCCGAGGGCGCCCGCGGCCCTGGTAGGGCAGGGGACGGGTGCAGACGACACAAGCGGCGGGCGGATGCTCTCGAGGCACCGGCTCGAGCGTGCGGACAAGGGCACCGCACGATGGGCACGGAGTCGTCGTGGGACGGACAGCGCGGCTCACGGCGGCTCCTCCTGGCAGTCCTGTGCGCGCTGCCTGCTAGGCGTCCAGCGAGCCACCACCAGCGAGTCGCAGAGGTCGCACCGTTGAAACATCACCACGGCCTCCACCTCGTCCTCGGTGGCGTCCGGCACGTTCTCCGCGACATGCCGCAGACACAGCAGACGGGAGGCGGCCACGCGCCAGGCGTCGAGTTCCACGGGCGTCATGGATGAGCCTCCGCTGCGCCCGTCTCACACAGACCCCAGCGCACGCATCCCTGTTCATGTGGCTCGGCCGCAAACAACTCAAATTGCCTGCCCCCGCGACTCGTCCGGCTCCATTCCACCACCTTGTCAATGGACCAGCACTCGCCGCCTGCGCCCGTCTTGGCTTGAAAAAACGAGGGTGGGTTTTTTAACGGCTGGCCTTTGGCCTCTGCCCTTGCGTACGCGGCCTCTGACACCTTGCGCTCAAGTTCGCGCAGTCGATCGATGCGTGACGGGTCGGTGTCGGCAATAAAGCGCAGTTCGTCTTTTCGGGCGTAGATGCAAGGCCAGCACCCCACGCGAGCAGCGCCGCGCAAATAAAGAGGATTGGGCTGCAGGCCGTGGCGTGTGTGAATGTCTATGACGTCTTGCTCGCTCCAGCGGATAAGCGGTCGCCACACCTCACAGTCAAAACCGTCCTGCCACTCCCACTCCGGCAGCTTGCTACGTGCTTCGCTCTCGGCGGCGCGGATGCCCACTGCATTCACCACGTCTAGGCCGGACTCCATAAGTCCATCCAGATGTCGCTTGATGGGGAACACCTTGAGTTCCTGAGTGCAAAACCGGCGCACGCGGCTAGGAAACATCCCCTTTTTCAAAATGAGTTCTTCCATCTTGCGAGGTGGATGAAGCCACGTAATGGGACCGAGCTTTTCCTGCAGTGGGCCACGCAGGTAGGCGTAGGTGTCTTCATGCTCCCATCCTGTGTCGCAGAACACTCGGTCATGCTCGATGCCCTGTTCTGTCAGCCAGAGAGACAGCGCCGCTGAGTCCTTGCCGCCGCTCACGCTTGCGACGACTCGACGTCCAGCAATCAGCTGATCAATGGTCATGGCTGCGCCCCCTTCCGCCGCTTGACGCGGCATGCAGCTCGCCACGCAGCCCTATGCGCTTTCGCCCAGGTGGCCTCGGTGCCGTATGCCGCGCCGTCGATGACGGCTGCAGACTCGTCAAACGACATCCACCAGTGCCAGCCGGGGCGCGACTCGGAGGCGGCCGACACGTAGACCGTCACCAGCAGGCCAGGGGCCTCGAGGACCAGGCGGCAATGCCCGCTGCTGGCCTTCACGGCTCGCCCTCCGTCACCAGCGGCGCCAGCCGGCACGCCTGAGCGCTGTAGTCCCGCGACAGCACCATGTGCCGGGCGCACGCCTCCCGCTGGGCGTCCGCCGTCTCCCGCATTCGTTCGCCAACCTCGGCGCGAAGCTGCGCGCTAGCCTCGCGCTCAAGCTCCAACTGTTGAGCCGTGCTCACGAGTTCGCTTTCCGCGCCCTCCCAGGCCGAACGCGCCTCGTCGCGCTCCTGGCGCGCTTTGCGCCGGTCTTCGTAGGCCTCGTCCCGCTCGCGGACCACCTCGCGCAGCCGCATCTCAAGGTCCGCAACGCTGCGCTGCAGCGCCGCCACCACATGCTTGTCACTCATGGCTCCTGTCCCTCGTACAGCCACAGCCGGACGTCCTCGGCTGCGCGCTCGGCGCGCTGGGCGCACTGCCAGCGCTCGGAGTGATGCCGCCCACACAACTCGCAGAAGCCTGCAACCCTGTTGACGAAGGGCGAGCAATAGGACCGCCTTGGGTCACACAGTCCGCACGTCGGCTCTGGCGAGCGAGACTCCACCGTGGCGCCGCACTGGACGCACGGTTTTCGGTACTTGGGGCGGCCTGTCACTGCGCCGCCCCCTGCCGCCAAAACGCATCGGACGCCGCGGCATGGTCGCCGCACATGCCGACCCCAAAAGAATCCCGCTCGGAAGGCCTCTGACAGCCCGCCTGAGCGCACAAACCACCGACCGAGGGCCGCACCAGCGACACGGGCCTCGCGCCGCTTGGCGTGCCGTTTCCGGCCGTTTGGGCGGGTGTCGTCTCTGGCGCCGCATAGGCATTCCAGTGGCGGGCGAGGTCCGCCAGGCTTGAGCACGTGGGGAACCGCTGCCGCGCCAGGGCCAGCGCCCAGCGGCGGCACACCTCGTCCTCGTCGCCGGCCGCGAGCTGCAACAGGCGCCGCGAGGCCTGTTCGTCCGCAAGCGACAGCG
>Ga0255186_1000038_pt1 | contig 30092 bp, 29 predicted proteins | sample Miss_Cont_RepC_0_FD_183635 | JGI IMG/M metagenome (GOLD analysis project Ga0255186, IMG submission 183635) | Freshwater microbial communities from Mississippi River, Louisiana, United States - Miss_Cont_RepC_0h | ecosystem: Environmental > Aquatic > Freshwater > River | place: USA: Louisiana...
TGCTATTAATTTTAGAGTGTCTATATTTGAAATATCATTTTCTTTTACCCATAAATGCTCTAACAATTTTGAACTGAAGTCCATATTAATTCCCATATCTATACTTGCTAAACAAAGAAGAGCAGGCAAATGAGGATCTTTGGGAGGAAAAAATTTTGGTTTTTGATTAATTTTAATATTTAAAAACTCTCCCCACCTTTTTAATTCTAATAATCTATAATTTTGTCTTGAAATATGTCTTTGTGGTACAGGAGTTCCGCCTGTAGCAACAAAAACTTTTCCAACTAAATCGATTGGTTTTTCAATAATTTGCGCAGAATATTTTTTAGAAATTTCTTTTAACCTTTTAATTCCAAGATACGACCAAGGAGAAGCAACGCTGTAAAAATATAAAATTTTTTTCATATATACTTATATAAACGGTTTAAATAAAATAAACAGTTTATATGATTGAACTATTTTATCACCCAACACCTAATGGTAGAAAAATTTCAATTTTATTAGAAGAGCTAGAATTAAAGTATAAACTAACTAAGATTGATATTACTAAAAATGAGCAATTTTCAGAGAATTTTTCAAAAATCAGTCCATTAAATAAAATTCCAGTTATAATCGATAATAAAGAGATTGTTTTTGAGTCAGGTGCAATATTAATTTATTTAGCTAAAAAAAATAATTTTAGATTTTATAATCAAAAATATGAAATTAATATTAATGAATGGTTAATGGTTCAGGTCAGTTTTGTTGGACCTATGTTAGGACAACTTCATTTCTTTTATAAATTTAATAAGGGTAAAAGTGAATATGCTGAAAATAGATTTTTAGACCTTGCAAAAAAGATTTACGAATATTTAGATATTCAACTAAGTAAAAATAAATACCTAGCTTGCAATGAATATACAATTGCAGATATCGCAACTTTTCCATGGCTATGTCGACATGAGTGGCATGGAATTGGAATTAAAAAATATAAAAATTTATCAAGATGGTATGAAGAAATTTCTAAAAGACCGGCAGTTATAAAAGGTTATGATCCTGAAAATTTAGGAGAAAAAATTCCTATGGTGTCTTAATTATCTGCAAAAATTTTCTCTTCTCTCTCGTGTCGTTCTTGAGCTTCAACAGTCAAGGTTGCTATTGGTCTAGCCATTAATCTTTTTAAACCTATTTCCTCACCTGTTTCTTCACAGTAACCGTAGGTATCATCTTTAATTCTTTTAATGGCACTATCTATCTTAGAAATAAGTTTTTTATTTCTATTAACTGTTCTCATTTCAATAGCTTTGCCAGTTTGCGAGGTTGCTTGGTCAACAACATCAGCCGAGGTATCATTGTCGTCGAGCTCATTAAAAAGTATTTTATCATTCTGTAAGGCTAATTCTTTTTTCCAATCTTCTAAAGTTCTTCTAAAATATTCTTTGTGTTTGGCGCACATATACTTTTCTTTAGCACTGGGCGTATAGTTTTTAGGTAATTTTGTAGCCATTAGGATTGGGGAATATATGAGGCTTTTTTATAGTGTCAAGTTGCATTGAATCAATTAAATCTTGATTAATGACACAACCCAATAAAGAAAAAAAATTTTTTTATTTATTGTGTCTCTATCATCTAATTATCTGGACGATCATACCATACCTATCTAATAAAAATTTGCCTTTAGATGTCATTGAAGCATTGGCCTGGGGACAAAATTTTGATTTAGGATATACAAAACATCCACCATTAAGTGGCTGGATTCCTGGAATACTTTTTAAATTTTTCGGAAACAAAGATTGGGTTTATTATTTATTAAGTCAAATTTTTATAATCGTTTCTTTTATATTTATATGGAAACTTGCATCACTTTTTTTTAAAAAAAAAATTTACGTTCTTTTATCTGTGCTTTCAATTGAAGGTATTGCTTTTTTTACATTTGAAACACCTCAATTTAACGTTAATATCTGTCAGTTACCACTTTGGATTGGAACTATCTATTTTTTTCTTAAATCAATTAAAAATAACAAAATTTCTGATTGGATTTTTTTAGGCATCTTCTCTGCGTTTGGATTTTTGACAAAGTATATATTTTTATATTTGTTAACTTCATTATTTTTTTATCTAGTCTTCATTTTAATTAAAAATAAAAAATTTTATTTTAATTTTTTTTATTCTTTATTAACTTTTTTATTAATAATATATCCACATTTACAATGGTTATCTCAAAATGATTTTTCTACCATTAATTACGCTCTAAAACGCGGGGGGTTAAATGAACCTAATATTTACAATCACTTTTTAAATCCCTTAAAATTTTTAATAACTCAAATCATAATCTCGTTCCCTTTTTTTTTATTAATTTATCTTTTGATAAAAAAAATAAAAATTAGACTGCCTTTAAAGAATGAAAAATTTATTTTTTTATTGTTTTCTTTTTTACTTCCATTTTTTTTAATTCTGGCAACTTCTATAATTACTGGCTCACGAATAAGAACTATGTGGATGATTCCGTTTTATTCTTTAATCGGAATTTTTTTCATCTATTTATATGAAGACTATATAAATTTAAAAAAATTAAAAAATTTTAAAATTTTACTAATTATATTCTTAATCTTATCGCCAGCTCTATATTCCTTAAGATCAATATATTTTGATAGCAGAACTGGTTATGAAGGAAAAATAATAGCTTCAGAAATTGAAAAAGAATGGAAAACTATTTCTAAAGTTAACATATCTAATGTTGGTTTTTCAGAGTGGTATGCAGGAAATCTTTCCTATCAATTAGCTAATAGACCAAAGGTTTTTTTAGAGGAGAATAGTGAATTTTATAAAAAACCAGCTGTTATTATTGCAAAAGATGTTGGCCCAAATCTATGTAAAAGAGAAAATATAAATATTAAAAATATATTATATAAAAAAATATATAATCATGATGTATGTTTTGTTTTCTAAATAAATGAAAACTTATAAAATTCTAATCCCAGTTTTTAATGATTGGGATTCTCTTTTAAGTCTTTTAAATAAAATTCACATTTTAAAAATTGATAATCTTGCTCATATAAAAGTCTTAATAGTTGATGATTGTTCCACTGAAATATTAAATAAAAAAATTCAATTTAGTTCATTTCAAGATGTAGAAATTATAAAAAATTCTAAAAACATTGGACATGGCAAAAGTATTGCGCGTGGGATTAATTATTTAATTAATAAAAATGACTTTGATTACTTGATTGTTATGGATGGAGATGGTGAGGATAGACCTGAAGAAGTTAAAGAATTAATAATAAAATCTATAGAAATCCCCTCAAAAACAATAACTGCTGATCGTGTTAAGCGCTCTGAAAATATATTCTTTAAATTTTCTTATATTTTACACAAAACCTTAACTCTCATTTTAACCGGATACTCAATTCGATTTGGAAATTTTATGTGCATTCCTAAACAAGATTTAAACTTAATAGTTGGTAATAACGATCTTGCAGTGAGTTTTTCTGGAACTGTTGCAAAATTTTTTAAAAATAAAACCTTCATACCCTCGATTAGAGGAATTAGGTATCATGGACCAACTAAAATGAGTTTTTTAAAACTCATTAGACATTCTCTTCTAATCATCTCTATATTTAGAAAAGCGGCAGCTATTAGATTAGCAGTATTATTTTTAATATATTCAATCTTAGTATTTTATTTCTTAAAAGAGTTGTTTATCTTGTTAGTGTTGCCAGTAGCTTTAATAAGTATATTAACTATTTTTATTATTTTTTTTCTTTACCGAAAAAATTCCAATTTTAATCTACTTAATTCCTAAACGTTTATGGATCTGAGTAGATGATGTTGTGTATTGAAAAACGTAATTTTCATTTGGTCTTGATCTAGCAAAACACTCTCTTGCTGCCAAGGCACCTTCATGAAAGCCAGAAAGAATTAGTTTTAATTTACCTGGATAAGTACAAATATCTCCTATTGCAAAAATACCATCCTCATTAGTTTGAAAGTTTTTTGTATTAACTAAAATACATTTTTCTTCTAAATTTAATCCCCAGTTAGCAATAGGACCAAGTTCCATCTTAAGTCCAAAGAAAGCGATTACTGAATCTATATTTAAAACTTCTTTAGTTTCATTATTTTTTTGAATTTGAATATTATTTAATTTTAAATCACCATTAACATCCGTTAATTTATAAAAAGTTTTGATTTCAATTTTTCCTGTTTTTGCAATTTCTTTAATTTTGTTTAAGGTATGCGGAGCTCCTTTAAAATCTTCTCTTCTGTGAATTAAATAAATTTTTTTTGCTATATTTGATAATTCTAGAGTCCAATCTAATGCGGAGTCCCCTCCGCCAAATATTGCAATTATTTGATCTTTAAATTTAGATTTATCTTTAACAGAATAATAAAAACCTTTTCCTTCAAATTTTTCAGCATTTTTAATATCTACTTTTCTAGGCTCAAAAGATCCAACTCCACCAGCTATAATAATATTAGGTGTTTCGAAAATTTTATTTTCACTTGTAATTACTCTCCATAATTTATCATTTTTTTTTATTTCATTGACTCTTTGGTTAAGGTGAAATTCTGGCTTAAATGGTTTTATTTGATCAAGTAAATTTTTAATTAAAAGTTCTCCTGTGCAATTTGGAACTCCCGGAATATCATAAATAGGTTTATCGGGATAAAGCTCAATGCACTGTCCGCCTATTTTATCTAAATTATCAATCACATGAGCATTAAGGCCTAAAATGCCAAGTTCGAAAACAGAAAATAAACCAACAGGACCAGCTCCTATAATAACTGCATCAGTTTTTATTGTCATTTTAACTTTGTTTTTTTGGCATTCTAACTCTTATACCATCAATTTCATTTGAAATTATAATTTGGCAACTTAATCTGCTTGATTTATCGGCATCTTGTACAAAATCTAACATATCTTTTTCTGCCTCTTCAGCTTCAGGAATTTTGTGCAAAAATTTTTCATCTACATAAACATGACATGTCGCACAGGCACAGGATCCGCCGCAATCAGCATCGATTCCAGGAATAGAATTCTTTATAGCTCCTTCCATTATTGAAAATCCAAGTGGCATTTCAATTTGATGTTCTTTACCGTTATGTTCTATATAAGTAATTTTTGGCATTAAATTAAAAACTTAAAGTTATATAACAGTGAATTTATGTTTTTAAAATTACAATTTGTTAAAAAAAAATTTTTTTTAAAAGATTCATTCCGAATATCAAGGGAAAATAAAAAAATTTTAAATCTAATAATAATAAAACTTACTGAAAACGATAAGTGTGGATTTGCTGAGTGTGTGCCATATAAAAGATATGGAGAAAGTCAAAAAAAGATATTTTCATATTTAACCAATAATCAAAGTAAAATTCTAAAATTAATAAGACATAATAAACTTGAAAAAATTAAATATTTATCCTTAAGAACGGCGCTAGAATTAGCCTTAAAGCATCTGAATATTAATAAAGAAAATAGATATTATTTAAAAAAAAAATATCCAACCTTCATTACTATTCCTATATTTGGTCAAAAAAAGATCAAAAAAATTATATACAAGTTTAAAAATGTTAATTTTATTAAAGTTAAAGTTAATAAAAAAAACATTTTAAAAACTATTAAATTTATTAATAAAAATTGTCCTAAATCAAAAATTATAATTGATGCTAATGAGGGCTTAAATTTCAATTTATTAAAAAAGATTATTAAAAATTTAGAAAGATTAAATGTAATTATTATAGAGCAACCATTTAAATATGGATTAGACTACAAGCTGAAGTATATAAAAACTAAAATACTATTCTGTGCTGATGAATCTTTTCATTTAAATAATAAAAACAAAGTTCTAAAATACTATCAATTAATAAATATTAAATTAGATAAATTTGGCGGCTTAAATAAAAGTCTTAACATCATCAAATTTTTAAGAAAAAAAAATAAAAAAATACTTCTTGGCTGTATGGTTAGTTCCTCGTTATCAATTGTGCCTGCATTAACAATTGCTAAATATTGCACTTTTCTTGATTTAGATGGTCCTTATTTTTTAAAAAATGATTTTATAAATGGAGTTTCTTACAAAAATGGTAACTTAATATTAAATAAAAATTTTATTTGGCTAAATAAAAAAGGCCCCGAAGAAAGTCTTCAGGGCCTTTTTAAAAATTAATCTTAATTAATTACTTAGATCCTGCTGGTGTTAAACTTGCAGCAGTTTTATAAATAACTAAACCGAATAATATTTTATTAATAAAATCAGCTAAGTTATAAATAAGATTTAATGTAACTTCATTTGCTGATCCAGTCATATATCCAAATAGATAACCTAATGGATAAACTGACCAACCAATTGTTACAATCCATTTGCAAAATTCGAAACATTCTTTTGCAGGACCAGATAATCTAGCTGCTTCTCTACCAGCTTCGCCTGAGAAAACTTCATATAAAATGAAGATCCAACCAGCCATACCGATAATAAAACCAGCATTAATATTCATATATCCAGCTTCACCTAGATAACCACCAATTAACATAACTAGTGTTCCAAGTAATAATCGCCAGAAAATGCCTGTTGAAACTTTTTTAACAGCTGAAAGAATAAAATAGAATTCAACCATTAATAAAGGAACAGTTAATAGCCAATCAATATATCTAAATACTGTTGGTGATGTTCCTGTGCTTACCCAAACTTCTCTCATGTACATGTAGTGTACAAAAGCAATACCAGTTACTAATCCTGATAAAGTAATTGAAGTTCTCCAAGAAGCTTTTACAGAGTTTCTTTCGATAAAGAAAAAAACTGTAGTAGCTAGCAAGGCCATTGATATTAGCCAGAACGTAATTCCAGTTAAATCGCTGGATTGCAATAGTGTAGTTTTCATTTATTAATCCCCTATTGTTTATTTAAGTGAGAGAAAACTAAATGAATTTGATAATATTTGAAAGAAATTTAAATTTACAAAAAGTATTGATTTATAAGGATTTTTAATAAGTTACAACTTATGGTTAAATTCAAAAATTATTAGATGCCAGACAGCGCTGTTGTAATTGGAGCGGGTTTTGGAGGAATTGCCTCCGCAATAAGGTTAAGAGCGATGAATTATAACGTCACCTTGATCGAAAAAAATTCTGATTTAGGAGGTAGAGCTAGAACTTTTTATAAAAACGGCTACACTTTTGATGCTGGACCTACCGTTATCACCGCTCCTTATCTACTTGATGAATTATTTACTCTATTTAAAAAAGACATAAAAGATTATGTAAAAATTATTCCATTAAAAATTTGGTACCAGTTTATATTTAGCGATTTATCAAAGTTTAATTACACTGGAAATCATAATGAAAATTTAAAAGAAATTTCTAAATTTAATACAAATGATATTCAAGGATTTGAGGAATTATTAAAATTTTCAGAAAGAATATTTAATAAAGGCTATTTAGAATTATCAGACACACCTTTTTCAAAACTTTCTTTCATGCTAAAGCAAATTCCTTCTTTATTATTACTTAAAAGTTATCTGTCTGTTTTTAAATTAGTATCTAGATTTCTAAAGAATGAAAAATTAAGAAAAATTTTTAGTGTTCATCCACTTTTAGTTGGGGGAAACCCATTTTCTACAACCTCAATTTACACTTTAATTTTATTTTTAGAAAAAAAATGGGGAGTGCATTATGCATTAGGTGGTACTGGAAAAATTATTTCATCATTAGAAAAACTTATGAATGAAATTGGAATTAAAATTATAAAAAATGATGAAGTTATAAAAATTACTACAGAAAAAGAAAGAGTTACAGGTATAATAACTAAAAATAATAAAATTATTAATTCAAAAATTATCATTTGTAATGCGGACCCCCCGTTTGTTTATAAAAATTTGTTAGATGAAAAACAGCATAATTTTTTATTTAAAACTAAAGTAAAACGTATGAACTATTCTATGGGTTTATTTGTTTACTATTTTGGATCTAAAAAAAAATATCACAACGTAGAGCATCATAGTATCTATTTCGGAGATACTTATAAAGAATTGTTAGATCAAATATTTAATAAAAAAATACTAAATGATGACATAAGTTATTACCTTCACCGACCTACGGCAACTGATCCAACCATGGCCCCGCCTGATAGAGATTGTTTTTATGTTTTAGTGCCTGTGCCCAATAATTTATCTAATATAAAATGGAGTGAAGAGGGTGAGCGATTTAAAAAAGTAATTATTAAAAAATTAAGCTCTACTTTATTGCCTGAAATAGAAAAATTTATTGAAGAAGACTTCTATATAACTCCTGATTATTTCGAAACAGAACTTAAGACACTTTATGGATCAGGTTTTTCAATTCAGCCAAAATTCACACAATCTGCGTATTTTAGATTTCATAATGAATCTGAGATTTACAAAGGCTTATACTTTGCTGGTGCTGGAACTCACCCGGGAGCTGGGATTCCTGGCGTTTTATCATCAGCTAAAATTTTAGATAAAATTGTTCCTAAAGTTCAATGAAAATAGAGAATTATATTCGATTTTATGGAAAATCTTTTTATTGGGCTGGTAAATTTTTAGAAAAAGAAGTTTTTGAAGATTGTTCAACCCTTTATGCTTTTTGCAGAGTTATAGATAATTTAGTTGATAAAAAATCAAATTCAAAGACAAATGTAAAAAAGTTTATAAAAGACTACCAAAGTCAAAATTCTAAAATTCAAGTTAATAAAGAATTCAAAAAAATTGAGACGAAGTATCAAATTCCAAAAAAATATATTAACGACTTATTTTATGGAATAAATTTGGACACAAAAACTGTCAAAATAAAATCAACAAAAGAAATTATTAAATATTCCTATTATGTAGCTGGAACAGTTGGAGCAATGATGTCTTATATTTTTCAAACTTCAAAACCCCAAGCCATAAAACATGCAATAAATCTTGGAATAGCAATGCAGCTTACAAATATTTCAAGGGACGTATTAAAAGATGCTTATTTAAATAGAATTTATCTGCCTAAAAATATGTTAAATGAGGAAATTACAGCTAAAGATATTATAAAAAAAAAATTTAATAAAAAACATTTATTCTTAGTAATTAAAAAAATAATATTTTTATCAGAAAAATATTATGATAACGGAAATATCGGAATTAAATATCTTCCAAAGAAAGTTAAATTTCCAATTTTTTTAGCAAGCTCATTATACAGAGGTATTGGAAAAAAAATTTTTAGTTCAAGTTACAATAGATACTTTTTAGATAGAACTTATTTAAATTTCATGGAAAAAATTATTATAACTTTTAAGTCATTTTATTTTTTCTTTATTGTTAATAATCGTTACAAAAATTAAAATATAATGAAAAAATTTGATTATATTATAGTTGGCGCTGGCTGCTCAGGTCTTTCTCTAGCTTATGAGATGAATGTTAAAAATCTTTTTAATGATAAAACATGCGCTATAATTGATAAAAGAAAGGAATTTAACAGAGATAAAATATGGTCATACTGGAATATTTACGAACATTCTTTTTATGATTGTTTAATAAATAAATGGGATAAGTTTTGTGTAAAAAAAAATCAAAATGAGATAATTTTAGATTGTGAAAATTTTCAATATCAATCAATTGATAGTCAAAAGTTTTATAAAAAAATTTTAGACAATTTAAATTCAAATAAAAATATAAAATTAATCTTAAATAAGTCTGTCGATAAAATTTATGAAAATAAAGATGAAGCAATTGTACAATGTAGTGATGAAATCTTTAGGACAGATATAATATTTAACAGCTCATTGGATAATAAGACGACTAAAGAAAGTGAGCTTTTTCAACACTTCTACGGCTGTGAAGTTGTTTTTGATGAAAATGTAAATTTACCAGAATATCCAATTATAATGGATTTTAACTGTAACCAAGATAGTTGGGTTCATTTTTTTTACACATTGCCGATGGGTAAAAATAAAATTTTTATTGAAAACACATGGATATCAAATGAAAAAAGCTTTGCCTTTGAACGATATATCGCTGAAATAAATTATTATATTCAAAATAATCTTAATTATAAAAAAAAATACAAAACTAATTACTCAGAAATAGGATCAATTCCTATGTTTCATTTCAAAAACAATATGAAATATAAAAAAATAATTAATATTGGTACTGCTGGTAACCTCACGCGCAAAAGTACTGGATATACTTTTTTAAATATTCAAAAATCAGTAAAACAAATAGTTATTAATATTTCAAAGAAACAGAATATAAAAGAATCAAGTGTAAGTTTAAAATATAACTACCTTGATAATATATTCATAAAAGTTCTCTTAGAAAAAAAAGGAAGTATGTATGAAGTTTTTTTTGACCTTTTTAAAAAAAATAAGACAAAGGATATCGTGAAGTTTTTATCAAATACAAGTAATTGGTTTGAGGATTTAAGGATAATTCTATCAATGCCTAAGTTAATTTTTATTAAAAAGTTATTAAATTTATAATTACATGAATACAGTTGTAAAAAAATATTTTGTTAATATAAATTATTTTTTTGTTGCCCTGGTAATATTTTTGCTACTAATTCAAAGTAAAGTCGATTTGACCATAACAACTAAATATATCATTTGTTTTTTTTTAATTGCGACAATTGGAATTTCACACGGAGCTTATGATGGTCATAAAGGGTTAGTGTTTTTAAAAGAAAAAATTAATTTTCCAAAATTATTATTTTATTCTACCTATATAGGTCTTGTTTTATTTGTTTTCTTTTTTTGGTATTTAAATCCAAAAATCTCTTTAATTATTTTCTTAATTTTATCTTCCTTTCATTTTGGCAAAGAAGATTTGGAAATTTACATAAGTAAAATATTTAGATTTAGAGTCATTATCTTTTTTTTAAAAGGGTCACTAATTATCTTATTACCGCTCTATTTTAAATATGATGAAACAAATGAAATTTTTAATAGTATACTTTTTTTACAATCTTCAACTTTGATTCCAAGTATCTTTGTAAAATTACTTCTACCTTTAAATTTGTTACTTCAGTTTTTTTTTTATATTTATATTTTGATAAAAAGAAATATTTTATATAAAGATTTTTTAATTATTTTTTCTGAGATTTTTTTAATAATAATTATTTTTTATTTATTTAGTATTATAACTGCATTTACACTTTACTTTTGTTTTATACATTCACTTAAAAATATAATTGCAATTTCAAGCGAACTAAACACCAATATTTACCTTGGATTTAGAATTTTTTTATTAAAATCTTTACCCATAACTATCATTACATTTTTATTACTATTTCTAAGTTTATTTGTGCTTACAAGTATTGAGCCATTAGAAGAAGTAATTCAAAAAACTATATTTATAGGACTTGCGTCTTTAACTTTGCCTCACATTGTTCTTCATTATTTTATAGATAGATAATAATCATTTTTTAATTATTTTTTAGGCAATTAACTATTGTCTTTTTTTTTGTTTAGTATTTAATTTACCATCATAATAGGGGGTTAAAAATTGATCAGTCGTTACGAAAACTTATATAAAGCTTCCCTTGAAAATACTGAAAAATTTTGGGATGAGGCTGCTAAAGATGTTAAATGGTTTAAGCCATATAAAAAAATTTTAGATCGATCTAACCCACCCTTTTATCGATGGTTTCCTGATGGAGTAATTAATTCCTGCTATAATGCGATTGATAGACATGTTGAAGAAGGAAATGGATCACGAACTGCTATTCTATACGACAGTCCAGTAACTTCTAAAAAAAAATCATTTAGTTATTTAGAAGCAAAAAAAATAATTTCTACTTTTGCAGGCGCACTTAAAAATTTCGGAATAAATAAAGGCGATAGAATAATAATTTACATGCCAATGATCCCTGAGGCTGTTTTTGCAATGCTTGCATGCGCAAGAATTGGTGCAGTCCATTCCGTTGTGTTTGGAGGATTTGCTGCAAATGAACTTGCGGCAAGAATAAATGATTCTGAAGCTAAACTAATAATTTCTGCATCTTGTGGCTTTGAGCCGGGAAGAACGATTCAATACAAACCTCTTTTAGATGAGGCAATTAAACTTGCTAAAATTAAACCAAAAAAATGCATCATATTTCAAAGGGAAAATAATTTTGTAGAGTTGGGAGCAAATGATATCAGTTGGAGCGAATTTATTAAAAATTCCAAAGAGGCTGACTGTGAGCCTATGAATTCAAATGATCCTGCCTATATACTTTATACCTCTGGAACAACTGGAACACCAAAAGGTATCGTAAGAGATACGGGCGGTCACATCGTAGCATTAAAATGGTCTATGAAAAATATTTATAATATTAATCCTGGAGATGTCTGGTGGTCAGCGAGTGATATTGGTTGGGTTGTTGGACATTCTTATATAGTTTACGCACCATTATTTCATGGATGCACAACAATAATTTACGAAGGAAAACCTGTTGGAACTCCTGATGCTGGATCTTTCTGGAGAGTGATATCTGAACACAAGGTTAAAACATTATTTACTGCTCCAACCGCTTTTAGAGCTATTAAAAAAGAAGACCCTGAGGGAAAATTTTTTAAAAAATACGATTTATCCAATTTTGAAAGTCTGTTTTTAGCTGGAGAAAGAGCGGACCCAGATACGATTAAATGGGCAGAAAACCTACTAAAAAAACCTGTCATTGATCATTGGTGGCAGACTGAGACGGGCTGGGCCATTAGTTCAAACTTTGCAGGTCTTGGTTTATTTAAAACTAAATATGGTTCTGCTGGAAAAGCTGTCCCAGGATACAATATTCAAATCCTTAAACCAGATGGCACACAAGCAAAGACTTCTGAGATGGGAGATGTGGTTATAAAATTACCACTGCCACCAGGAACTTTTCCAACACTTTGGAACGCAGATAAAAGATATAAAGAAAACTACATGGATCCCTATCAAGGTTACTATAAAACCTATGATGCAGGGCATATTGATGAGGAAGGTTATATTTGGATAATGTCAAGAACCGATGACATTATTAATGTTGCAGGACATAGACTTTCGACGGGTTCAATGGAAGAAATTTTATCTGAAAATAATAGCGTTGCAGAGTGTGCAGTACTTGGAATTGCAGACAATTTAAAAGGTCAAATACCTCTTGGATTAATTGTTCTAAAATCTGGAGTTTCAAAAAAACCAGAGGAAATTACAAAAGAATGTATACAAATGGTTAGAGAAAAAATTGGACCGGTAGCTGCATTTAAAAATATAGTTATTGTGAGAAGACTTCCAAAAACAAGATCTGGAAAAATTTTAAGAGGAACTGTAAGTAAGATTGCAGATCAGGTTCCTTATAAAATGCCAGCAACTATTGATGATCCTGCTATTTTAGATGAAATCAAATCTTCCTTGATTACTGCTGGAATAATTAAAAATTAAAATTCTAAAGGCTTTCCAAATTTAGTATCAATAATTTTCTTATCCCAAGAAGCAATTTTGCCATTTACAATAGTTCCAACTGGAAATCCTCTCACTGTCTTATTGTGAAAAGGTGTCCATCCACATCTACTTGCAATCCAATCATTAGTAATTTTAAAATCTAAATTCATATCAATTATAGTTAGATCTGCAAAATAACCCTCTTTGATTTCTCCTCTTTTTTTTATGTTAAAAATTTTACAAGGATTTATACTTAATAATTCGACTAATCTTTGAAATGAAAGTTTTTTATTACTTACATGATCTAACATGATTGGAAGCATAGTCTGAACACCTGTTAAACCAGATGGACTTTCTGGATAAGTTTTTTGCTTTTCTTTTAATGTATGCGGAGCATGATCTGATCCAAGAACATCGATAGTTCCATCTAATAAACGCTTCCATAAAATAATCTGATGATCTTTTGTTCTTATTGGAGGATTCATTTGTGCCAAGGTTCCAAGTTCTTCATAACAATCTGGTGCAAATAGGGTTAAGAACTGAGGAGTTGTTTCAACAGTTACATATTTTTTATTAGTTGATAAAAAATCTATCTCTTCCTTAGAGGACACATGTAAAATATGTATTCTTTTCTTATGTTTATTTGCAAAATTAACTACTTTTTTAGTAGACGTTAACGCAACTTCAGAATCTCGCCAAATAGGATGGGTTTTTACATTTCCCTTTTCTATTAAAATCTTTTTCTTTTGCAATAAATCATCATCTTCTGAATGTATTGAAACAACTCTTGGACTTATCCTAATAACCTCTTCTATAGCCTCGTCTTTTTTAACAAGTAATGTTCCAGTTGATGAACCAATAAACATTTTTATCCCACAGCATCCCTCTAAATCTGCAGTTTTTTTTATAAACTCAAAATTATTTTCTGTGGCTCCAAAATAAAATGCATAATTACAATGCATTCTATTTTTTGCTCGATTTAGCTTATCTTGAAATCTTTCAAAATTATCAGTTGCAGGATTAGTATTTGGCATTTCAAAAACAGAGGTAATCCCTCCTAAAATTGCAGCCTTACTCCCACTTTCTAAATCTTCTTTGTCAGGATTACCGGGTTCTCTGAAATGAACCTGTGTATCTATAGCGCCTGGAATAATTGTAAGGTTTTTAGCTTCAAGAACTTTATTTCCACTCTCATTGATAGCCCCTATTTTAATAATTTGATTATCTTTAATTCCAATATCAGTTTGCGTAAGACTGTTATTTATAAAACAATTGCCGTTTTTTATAATTACATCATATATAATAGACATCTAAAAATTTAATACACCAAAGTAGACAAAGGTACAATAATGGAAACAAATAAAGCTTATATAACTTTAAAAGGTTTTATTAGCATCAAAGGAGAGGGTAGTATTGATTTTATTCAAAATATTATTTCTAATAATATTAAAAAAGTAACAGATAATAATTGTATATTTTCATCATTATTAACTCCGCAAGGAAAGTTTTTATTTGAATTTATGATTCTTAAAATAAATAATTATTTTTTGATCGAATGCAATACTGAATTAATAAAAGAATTATTTAATAAACTCTTAAATTATAAATTAAGATCTAAAGTTGAAATTCAAGTTGAAAATGATCTAATAAGTATCGATATCCCTTTTATAAAATTTGAAAATCTAAATATTAATAAATTTAATGTAATTAATTATAAAAATTATATAATTTTTGAAGATCCAAGAATAAAAAATACACTAGCAAGAGCAGTTGTAGAAAAATCTAAAATTAAAGAATTCTTAAATGATTTAAATATTGAATTATCAAATGAAAAATATCTATTAGAAAAAAAACTTTTTGATTTAGGAATTCCATCTAAAGATATTATAAAGTTACAAAATCAAATATTTTCTCTTGAAGCTAACTTTCTCGAATTAAATGGAATTGATCAAAAAAAAGGATGTTACATTGGTCAGGAAAATACTGCGCGAATGTATTTAAAAAATAAGGTTAATAAGAGATTATTCGCACTTCAAACTATTAGTGGAATAATTAAAGAAGGACAAAAAATAACACTGGATAATGAAGAGATTGGAAAGGTTTTAATTGATGATTTATTTCCTTTTGCATTAATCAAAATTAATAGAGACAATAAAAATTTAATAATTAATAAAGAGTTAAAGACCGATACTGCAATTATAAAAATTAACATTCCAAACTGGATGGTAATCTAATTTAATGGTGCGGTCAGAGAGACTTGAACTCTCAATGGATTACTCCACTTGGCCCTCAACCAAGCTTGTCTACCAATTCCAACATGACCGCAAATAGCGCTGTTTTAGCTAATTTAAATATTAATTTTACTATAATAAATTAGTCAATTATCATTAATCAATTATATGAATTTATGAGCTTTCAACTAGAGTTTACTAAAGAAATTGAAAAAAATACCGCAGGTATTTATCAAAAAATAAAGTCAGTAGTGCCAGAAGTGGAATGGCCCCTGCACGCTCCTTATATTTATAAAATTAATGAACTTAAAAAAAATAAGAACGCTGTTATTTTAGCACATAATTATCAGACGCCAGAAATCTATTACGGAGTTGCTGATATTATTGGTGACTCTTTAACTTTGGCAATAGAAGCTGAAAAAACTAAAGCAGATATTATTATTATGGCAGGAGTTCATTTTATGGCAGAGACTGCAAAAATAATGTCTCCAAATAAAAAAGTTCTCATTCCAGATATTAATGCAGGATGCTCATTAGCAGAATCTATTACCGCAGAAGATGTTAGAAAATTAAAAAAAAAATACCCAGGCGTACCAGTAGTTACCTACGTTAATACTTCTGCTGAGGTTAAAGCTGAAACAGATGTCTGTTGTACTTCAGCTAATGGAGTAAAAGTTGTCGAGTCTTTAGGGGTAAAAGAGGTCATATTTTTACCGGATATTTATCTTGCAAAATATGTTGCCTCACAAACCAAAGTTAAAATTATTTCTTGGCATGGAAAATGTATGGTTCACGATCAGTTTACAGCTGAAGAATTAAATCAACTTAGAAAAAATTATCCTGATTTAATAATTGTTTCTCATCCAGAGTGCCCTCCTGATGTTATTCAATCTTCCGATTTTACAGGCTCAACTTCTGGAATGATACAATACGTGCGAAATAAAAAACCAAAAAATGTCTTTTTAGTTACAGAGTGTTCAATGAGTGACAACGTGCAGGTAGAAAATCCAACAACAAATTTTATTAGACCATGCAATTTGTGTCCTCATATGAAAAAAATACAACTGCCAAAAATCTATGATTGTTTAATCAATGAAACAAATGAAGTTTTAATTGATAAATCCATTTTAAAAAAAGCAAGAGTTCCAATTGAACGAATGATAAAAATTGGACGTCAATCTAGTCTTTCCTAATGGAAAGTTTGCATACAACGGATGTAATTGTTATTGGATCTGGGATTTCCGGACTAATGACTGCTATTTCTCTATATCCAAGAAAAGTTACTTTAATCTCAAAAAAAAAATTAGGTGAGGCATCCTCAAGTGCCTGGGCTCAAGGAGGAATTGCTGCGGCTATTGGAAATGATGATAGTCCTAAAATTCATTTCGAAGATACTATTAAAGCAAGTTCTGGCTTAAGTGATGAAAAAATTGTTAAAATTATAACTGATGAAGCTGCTTCTATTATTAAATTTCTAGAAGAAAAAGGAGTTGATTTTGATAAAGATCATCTTAAAAATTTTTTAATGTCACAAGAAGCTGCACATACTCGACGAAGAGTATTAAAAGTAAACGGCGATAGTTCAGGAAAAGAAATTATAAAAACGCTAATAAATAATATTCAAAAATTAGAAAATATTACCATTTTAGAAGATGTAACAATTGATGAAATTATTACGGAAAATAATAATGTTATTGGCTTAATCGGTCGTCATATTGGTAAAAATATAGTTGATAACTTTACATTTTTTAAAGCACCCAATGTTGTTCTTGCAACAGGAGGTCTTGGAAGTATTTATGAACATACAACAAATCCAAGGGATATCTATGGCGAAGGGATTGCAATGGCAGCACGCGCTGGGGCTATTCTTTCTGATATGGAATTTGTTCAATTTCATCCAACAGGGATGGATATTGGATTGGATCCAACCCCTTTATTAACTGAAGCTCTTAGAGGAGATGGAGCTAAATTGGTTGATGAGAATGATAATCAATTTATGAAATTAATTCATCCGAGCGGAGATCTTGCTCCTCGAGATATTGTTGCTCGTGAACTACAAAAATTAAAAGATTTAGGACATTCAACATTCCTAGATTGTAGAAAATTTTCAGAAAAACAACTGCAAATATTATTCCCAAGTGCTTATAATTTTTTAAAAAAAGCTAATATTGATTTTACCAAAGAAAAAATACCTGTAACTCCAGTAGCTCACTATCATATGGGCGGAGTTCTTGTGGATGAAAATGGAAAATCATCAATAAAAGGTCTGTGGGCATGTGGAGAAGTTTCTTCAACTGGGGCACATGGAGCAAATAGACTTGCCTCAAATTCTCTACTTGAAGCTTTTGTTTTTGGAAAAAGAATAGCCAGCTCTATTAATTCTGAAGTACTGAATAACACTAAAGATGAAAATATTAATTTTAAAAAATATTTACCAAAAGAGAGAACATCATCAAGAATTAGAGCAAAAAAATATATATGGCAGCTTAGAAACATTATGAGTGATTTAGTAGGTGTTTATCGAAATGAGCAAAAACTTAAAAAAGCATTTATTGAGATCGATAGAATAGAAAGAGAAGCAAAAGATTTATCAGCAAAACTTAAAGATATGATTTTGGTATCAAGATTAATTACCTACTCAGCATACTTGAGAAAAGAAAGTAGAGGAGCTCACTTTAGAAGTGATTACCCAAAATCTGATAATAAATTTTTATTTAGAAAAAAAATTACTTTAATAGAAATGCAAGATTTCTTAAATAAAAGAGAATATATAGAAAAAGTTGCTTAAATAATGTCAAAATCTAAACTTATCACTAGTGGGTATATTAAAAGTATTGTTGGAGCCTCGTTATTTGAAGATCAAGCACAAAAGGATATTACGACTGAACTTCTAGTAAATAAAAATTCTATAACCTCAGCAAAAATTGTAGCTAACGAAGATGGAATTATTGGTGGTTTAGATTTTGCAGAAGAATCTTTTAAACAAATTGATAAAAAAACAAAATTTAAAAAAAAAATTCAAGAAGGGTCTTCTATAAAAAAGGGAGAAATTATCGCTGAGATAAAAGGCTTAACCGGTTCTATTCTAAAATCAGAACGTACAGCAATAAATTTTTTAGGATTGATATCAGGTATAGCAACTAAAACTAATTATTATGTTAATCTAGTTAAAGAATATAAAACAAAAATTTGTTGTACTAGGAAGACTTTACCAACACTTAGAGTTATTCAAAAATATGCTGTCACACTCGGCGGAGGACTTAATAACAGGTTTAATTTATTTGATGAGATATTTATCAAAGATAATCATATCTCTGCCTCTCAAAACATATTTGATCTTGTCCAAAATGCTTTAAGATTAAACAGAAGTGGAAAGATTATAACGGTTGAAGTAGATAATTTAACCCAATTAGAAACAATCCAATCACTCAACTTTAATAGATTATTATTAGACAATATGAAACCAGATGAAATTAAAAAAGCTTTAAATATGATTGGTAATAAATATGAAACTGAGGCTTCCGGAAATATTACAGAAAAAAATATTATTGATTATGCAAAAACAGGAGTGAATAGAATTTCGATTGGTAGACTAACACACAGTCCTCAAAATTTAGATATTTCTTTAAATTTTAATTAAATTTAATTTTAGCTACTAAAATCAAAAACGCTAAAAATAGTGTTACAATATTAGCAAATATTATTGGTAAATTATCAGTTAAAACTCCATAAACTAGCCAACCTGCAACTCCGGCTGTGAATATTAAAAACATCCATAAAGAAATATCTTTCGTACTTTTTGTTTTCCAAACTTTATAAGCCTGAGGAATAAAAGCAATTGTTGTGCAAAAGCCAGAAAAGAAACCAATATATGTTATATATTTTTCCATCAATAAACTAAAAGAGATACTTCTTTAATTAAAAGACTCTCTATTTTTATATTTTTTTTTATTACCTGCATTAAAATTTCTAACTTTAAAATCTTTAGATTTTTTAGTAAAAAATTTTGGCTTTTCTCTATCGCTTTTTCTTCTGTAATCTTTTTCATTACCTTCTCTTGATTTATTTTCTTTAAAACCTTCATTTTTTTGAGCTTTATAGCCTTCTGAATTAATATTTGATTTAAATCTATTAAAAGGGTTATTTTCTCGAGATTTATCCACTGGTTTATTTCCCCTAAATCCCTCTGACGATCTACTGTTTTCAAAATTTGATCTACCTCCTCTATTTCTATCTCTTCCACCACCTCTTCTTTTATTTTTATAATCTCTTTGGAAGCCACCACCACTTCTACTTTTAGAAAAATTTTCTTTCTTTTTAGTTGGATCTAATAATCGCTCGATAGCATTCCATTTTTCTCTGTCATTGCTAGTAATAAAAGATAAAGAAGAACCCTCTGCTCCTGCTCTAGCGGTTCTTCCCATGCGGTGAATATAATCTTCAGCGACTTGTGGGAGATCGTAATTAATAACATGCTCAATGTGAGGAACATCAAGTCCTCTTGCAGCGATATCTGTTGCAACAAGTATTGTAAATTTCTTATTTCTAAAAGCACTCATCACAGTAGTTCTTTTGCTTTGTCTTAGATTTCCATGCAAAGCATCTGCTTTAAATTTTTCTTTACATAATTTAGCGGCTAAATTTTTTGAATTATGTTTTGTTTTTACAAATACCAAAACTGAACCTGTTCTTTGTTGTAATTGCTTAATTAGTTCATTATATTTTTGCTCTTGCTGAATATGAACAACTTCTTGCTTAATTTTTATTGATAGTACATTTGTTGCTCCCATTGAAACTCTTTCTGGGTTTTTTAAATATTTAGAGGACATTCTAACAATCTCATCAGGCAGTGTTGCTGAAAACATTAATGTTTGTTTTTTTAATGGTAAGTGTTTTAAAATTCTATCAATTTGAACTCCAAAACCCATATCGAGCATACGATCTGTTTCGTCTAAAACTAAAAAACCAGTATCTGATAATTTTAAGGATTTTCTATCTAAATGGTCATTAATTCTACCTGGAGTTCCAACAATAATTCTTGGGCGCGATTTAAGTTGACCTAACTGTTTGTGCATTGACTCTCCGCCTATTAAGCATGCAGCTTTGATTGGATTATTTTTACCAAGAAGTTGAATAATTACTGCGATAACTTGATTTGCAAGTTCACGTGTTGGGGTTAAAACTAAAGCTGAGCCATGCTTTGATCTGCTTAATAATTCAACTAATGGAATACTAAAAGCTGCAGTTTTTCCAGTCCCAGTTTGCGCTGAACCTAAAATATCTTTTCCCTCAAGGGCTATAGGTATAGAGCTTATTTGAATTGGGGTGGGTGCTATAAAATTCATTCTTACCAAAGAATTTTTTAAATTTTGCGAAAGGCTAAAGCCTTCAAAGTTAATCATTTAAGTTTTGGGAAATTTATAAGTAAAGATTTAATAAAATTATTTAATGTAAAATATAACCTTTATCAGTTATCAATTTTATTTAAAGCTAAATTGATAGAGTAATTAAGTCTTTTATCATCGTAATAACTTGCTCAAATAGACAATATGATTAAACAAATTTGAAATAAAACTTTAGTTTTAGAAAAAAGTTTTATAGAAGATATCTCACTAATATGAAAAAAATCGAAATACTGTTAGAAAAAACAATCTTTGCATCACGTTGGATTTTAGCACCCTTCTACCTTGGTCTTTCATTAAGTCTTTTAGTTTTGCTATACGAATTTGGTAGAGAAATAATTCACTTTTTTAAAATTATTCATGAAACTGATATAGCTGGTGTTTTACTTTTTATACTAAGCCTTGTTGATATTTCCTTGGCAGCTAATCTATTAATTATTGTTATTTTTTCTGGATATGAAAATTTTGTATCTAAAATACACATTAAAGATCATGAAGATAAACCAGAATGGATGGGGCATGTAGATTTTACTGATTTAAAAATTAAACTCATATCGTCAATTGTTGCAATTTCTGGAATTCACTTATTAAAAATATTTATGAATTTAGATAAGTACTCAAAAGATACTATTATTTTATATGTTGTAGTTCATTTAACATTTGTAGTCAGTGGAGTGCTGTTAGCTATGATGGACTACATAATGAACAGAAGTGTCAACAAGCACGCTAAATTAAAAAAATAATTAAAATAAAAGGATAATTAGATCTTATATTTTAAGCTCTAATATAAATTATTAAAATAATATGCTAGATTTAAATTATGAAAGACAAGTTTACTGTTAAAGATATTTTGACTGCTGTAGATGATATATTAAAAAATCAACCAAGTAATACAAATAATAAAAACCAGTTTAACGAAACTCCAATTAAAGAAATTTTAGGGGCAGTTGATGAAATATTTAAAATTCAACCAATTCAAAAATCAGAAGAAAAAATTATTGATAAAAAACCTGTCAAAATTACAAAAATTGAAAATAAAAGCAATGACCTTGAAATAAAAAAAAATCTCAATGAAAAAAAGGATAAAAAATATGATTTAATGATAATTAACAATGCAAAAGATGTTTTAATATTAAACCGTATTATCTTTAAATGATTATTGAGTGCGCTTGTAAAAAATATAAATTTGCAGTTAAGGCTGAAGAAATTGGAATTAACGGTCGTGTTGTACAATGCGGCGTTTGTGATCAAAAATGGTTTCAAGAACCTGCAAGCACTGAAGAGTTTAAAATTTTAAAAGAAAATTTTTTAAAAAACGAAGAAGTTAAAGAAGAAATAAATAATTCAAGGAAAGAGAAAAATATAACTAAAAAAAATTATGTTCCTATAAAATATAAAAATAAATCTAAATTCAATTTTAATAAAATTTTTATAATTATCTTCATTATTTTAATAATTTGCCTAATTCTATTTTATGAAAATAAAGAGCAAATAATAATTAAATACCCAAATTTATCAGATATTTATAATTTATTTGATGAATTCATTGAATATTTAAAAGAGTACTATAGTGATTTTATAAAAATTTTATTCCCTAAATAAAAATAATAATATTATGAGTTTAATCACTGGTTTAATACTTTTTGTTATAGGAATTATTGGAACAATTTTATTCTTTATCTTTTTATCTTGGGTTGAAAATAATAAAAAATAATTAAGCGCAAAGTTTAGAGAGCAAGAAATAAAGTTCCATTCCCTTTGTTTGATAAGAGTAAGCTACTGCCAAAAGTAAAAAAATAAAACTTATCCAAAAAATAACTATTGATTTCTTCATATTGCTTGCTTTTCTAATTTAGTTATTGCTTTTTCTTCAATTGGATAATTTATAATTGCCCCAAATACCCCAAGACCAATTGATATATACCAGACAATATCATACGAGCCCGTAAGATCATAAACCTTCCCTCCTAACCATCCTCCTAAAAAAGCTCCAACTTGATGAAATAAAAATGCAATTCCATATAACATACTCATATTCTTAACTCCAAAAACGGTCATTATAGTTCCTTGTGTTGGCGGAATTGTTGAGAGCCAAAGTATTCCCATCAAAGAAGCAAATACATAAGCTGTTAAGTTAGAAACAGGAAATAAAATAAAAATTAAAATAATTACTGCACGTGAACCGTAAATAAAACTTAAAATTAATGGTTTCCTTACTTTGGACCCTAAAAAACCAGTGTAATAAGTTCCAAAAATATTAAATAAACCAATTAAAGCTAAAACAACAGTTCCGCTTTCGGGCGATAGTCCTTTATCAATTAAGAATGCTGGCACATGAGTCATAATAAAGAGAATATGAAATCCACAAACAAAAAATCCAAAACATAGAAGCCAAAATCCTTGATGACTAAAAGCCTCCGTTAATATTTCTTTTAAAGAAAGATCTTGAATGTTGGATTGAACAACTGGTTTTTCAAACATAGGAATTGCAAGCACTAACATTACAAGCGTCAGAATAGATAAAATACCAAAAGATAATGTTGGTCCAAAATTTTGTAATAAAACTAAAGATGCAGGCAACATAATAAATTGTCCAAGGGATGCAGAGGACATTGCAATTCCAATTGAAACACTTCTTTTTTCAGGCGCAACAGATCTACTAATTGCACCAAATACTGGAAATGTAACACCTGATATTCCAATTCCTAAAATTCCTGATGCAATAATAAATCCAGTCTTCGTTGATAAAAATCCCATTAAGAACAACCCTAAAGCATAAAGAATGCTGCCGATTAATACGACTATGCCCGCGCCTATTTTATCTGAAATTCTGCCAGCAAAAGGTTGCCAAATTCCCCACATTAAATTTTGAAAAGCAAGACCCATTGCAAATACCTCTCTGCCCCACTGGTTATTTTCACTAATTGGAATTAAAAATATTCCGAACGAATGCCTTATGCCAAATGCAAGTGCAAGTAGAATAGAACCTGCAATTAATATTAATATTGGTTTTCTAAATTTATCAAATGCTTGAAACATAACTATTAACTAATAACATCATTTGGGAAATAATGAATTTAAAAAAATAAATTTTATAAATGAACAATAAAGTTTTTAAAATCTTATTTGGTATATTAGTAATTTCAGCAATTTCTTTGTTAACCTATTATCATGAAACTGACAAAACTTCATTTAATAACGATTTATTTTTTTGGGCATTATTATTTGGAGCGGTTGCGGCATTAATTGATGGGAGTCTTGGAATGGCCTACGGAGTTACAGGAACAGCTTTTTTATTAGGATATGGAATTTCACCGGTAAAGGCAGTTGCTTATATCCATATTGCAGAAATTTTTGTCTCTGGCTCATCTGGTTTAAATCATTGGAAAATTGGAAATATTGATACTAAATTATTTAAAAAATTGCTGATTCCTGGAATTATTGGCGCAATTTTAGGTGCTTTAATAATTGCAAAAGTAAAAATTCCATACTTATCCATTGTAATTTCAATTTATCTTTTATTCATGGGAATATTTTTAATTGCAAAAGCATACTCAAAAATAAAATTACAATTCAAACAGAAAAATTCAGTTGTCATACCCCTTGCAGTTACAGGTGGATTTGTTGATGGCGCAGGTGGTGGAGGTTGGGGACCAGTTGTTACAACAAGTTTATTAGGAGGTAAAATGGAGCCTAAAAAAGTAATTGGAACTGTAAATGCCTCAGAATTTTTTATAAATTTAGCTTCAGCAGTTTCTTTATTATTTCTAGTTAAAGTAACTGATTGGGAAGCATTGGCTGGATTAATTATTGGCGGTTTTTTAGTAGCTCCTTACGCGGCAAGAGTTACCTCTAAAATGAGTGTGAAAATGATTTTAACTTTTGTTGGAGTATTAATAACTGTTATTAGTTTAAGAAAAATATTTAATTTTTTTATATAAACTTGTAAAAAAATATTGCAACTATTGTAGGTCCTAACGCAGATAGAAATAAATATAACGGGCTTATAATATTATTTTCAAAATTTTTATTTAAAATTGAATATCCTGCTGGATTTGGGGCATTAGCAATTACAGTCAATCCACCTCCTGTGACCGCTCCAGCAGCTAACGCATATTTAAATTGATCGGATAAACCATCAACTAAAGAGCCTAAATAAGTTAAGGCTGCATTGTCTGTAATTGCAGTCAAAGCTGTGGCAGCATAATAAATCTGGTCTGGAGTAAGTTGATTTAATAACGGCTGTAGCCACCATTTTTGTAATCCCCCTAAAACAACTAATCCAGACAAAAATAGTGAAACTAAAAAGGCTTCTTTTATGATTAGTTTATTTTGATACTGACTATATGAATTGGCAATTCCTAAAAAAATTAAAAAAATTCCTAAAAATAAAATTAAATCATGAACAAAAATAATAACACCAATTAACAATATTAAATGTAGCAATAATATAAACAAAGGTGTTTCAGATGGCTTTATATTGGGCTCTTCAAGATTAGCTAATTCTTTTTTAAAAATTAGTGTTAGAATTAAACTGTTTGTAAAAACTGCTAGAGCAGTTCTCCAACCAAAAGTTGTTATCATAAAAGTTAAATCCCAGTTCCATTTTGAAGCAACCATTAAAATCGGGGGAGCAGCAAATGGTGTAAGCGTTCCACCAATGCTCACATTTACAAATAAAGTACCAATAATTGCATACTTCAATTTGTTAGAAATATTTTTAGAATAAAAATGATCTTTTAATAATAATGCTCCTAATGTCATAGCAGCCGGTTCGGTAATAAAAGATCCAAGTAAGGGAACAAATGAAATTGTAATAAAAAATAAACTTAATGATTTGTGGATAGGTAATAATCTTGAAATAGCTCTTACAGAAGTCAAAGAAAAATCTAATACAGGCTTGCTAGCTGCAATAATCATTATTACAAAAACAAAAATCGGTTCTACATAACTCTGATTATTAAGATAACTTAATGTTTCATTTTTTCCTGATAATGAAAAAAAAATTAAAATTAGTGCTATCGCCCAAAAACCAAATACGATTTCAACTTCACCCAACATGTCGAATATTTTTTCATGTCTTGGATATTTATGAGCTAATTTCTTAAAAAATTTAACAGAAAAGGTATGTAAAATTGCAACAGCAAATATAATCGAGGCAATTAATTGAATTAAAGAAGCTGACATTGTTTAAGATTTACATGAATTGCTTTAAATAAACTATCTTTAAATTAATTTACGATTTTTTTATTATTAATAGTAAGTTAATAGAATAATTATTTATTAATGAAACACAAAATATTAACTACAATTTCAGGCAGTCTACCTAAACCTAATTGGCTTGCAGAACCTGAAAAGCTTTGGTCGCCTTGGTTACTAGAGGGAGAAGAACTCATTAATGGAAAAAAAGAAGCCATTAAATTAGCAGTTAATAATCAATTAAATTCTGGATTATCAATAATTGGGGATGGTGAACAAACTAGGCAGCATTTTGTTACAACTTTTATTGAACACTTGAGTGGTGTGGATTTTAAAAATAAAAAAACTGTACGAATTAGAGATCGATATGATGCAAAAGTTCCAGTGGTTATAGATAATATTTTTAGAGAAAAATCAGTTTTTGTTGAAGATGCAAAATATCTAAGATCTCTCACAAATTTACCCATTAAATATACGCTGCCAGGTCCAATGACCATGGTGGATACACTTTATGATGATTATTACAAAAGTAGAGAAAAGCTTGCTGAAAAATTTGCAGTAGTTTTAAATAAAGAAGCCAAAGAACTTGTAGATGCTGGAGTTAATTACATTCAATTTGATGAACCTGCCTTCAATGTATTTTTTGATGAGGTAAAAGATTGGGGTATTAGTATATTAGAAAAAGCAGCAAGTAATCTTAAAGCAAAAACAATCGTACATATTTGCTATGGTTATGGAATAGAAGCAAATATAAATTGGAAAAATAGTCTTGGTGAAGAATGGAGACAATATGAAAATGTATTCCCTCTTCTTAAAAAAAGTAAAATTGATCAAGTGAGTTTAGAATGTCAAAACTCAAGGGTTCCGATGAATTTAATAGAGCTTCTAAGAGGAAAAAAAATTTTAGTTGGGGCAATTGACGTTGCATCAAAAAAAGTTGAAACACCTGAGCAAGTGGCTGATATTTTAAGAGAAGCTACAAAATATGCAGAGCCACAAAATATTTTAGGATGCACAAATTGTGGGTTGGTTACTTTTTCCCAAGAAATTGCAAATGCTAAAATGCAAGCATTAGCGCTTGGTGCAAAAATATTAAATCAAGAACTTGGCTTTGAATAACTATTGAGCAGTCCAACCACCATCAATTGGAATATTAGCGCCTGTAATTTCTGAAGCGCTATCAGAGCATAAAAAATAAATTAAATCTGCAATATGTGATTTTTGCACAAACCTTAGAGAGGGTTGTTTGTCTTGTAAAAGTTTAATTTGTGCTTTAGCATTAGAAAGTTTAAATTTTTTTGCCAGAACATCAATTTGATCTTGAATTAATTCAGTTAATACAAAACCTGGACAAACGGAATTACAGGTAATTTTTTCTCTTGCCGTTTCTAAGGCTGTTACTTTTGTAAGTCCAACTATTCCGTGCTTAGAAGCTGTATAGGCAGATTTATTAATAGACGCTATTAAGCCATGGGTTGATGCAATATTAATAATTCTTCCCCAATTATTTTTACGCATTACTGGTAAGGTATATTTTGTCATATAAAAAGCTGCATTTAGATTAATATCTAATAATTTTTTCCAAATACTTTCATTGTATTTTTCTAATGATTCAACAACTTGCATGCCTGCACAATTTACAAGTACATCAATTTTTTTAAATTTCTTTGTAGCTAAAATTATTAATTTTTTAACATTATTAATTTTTGTAAGATCTAAATTTAAAATTAACGTCCGCTCCGTATCAAATTTATTTTTTAATTTTTTTATTACTAACGATTTTACTTTTCCAACAATTATACAATTAAAATTTTCTTCATAAAATTTTTCAATAATTGAAAGTCCAATTCCGCTTGTTGAGCCTGTAACAATAATAGTTTTTTGAAAATTCATTTTAAATAAGTACAATCTATAATTGTGCCAATAACTAATATAAATTCAAGATTATATCTTACATAAGCGCAAACATTGTAAGTTATAATTTTTCGTGATTAAATTATCTTACATAAATTATAAAATAATGAGGGGATAAATGTCTAATAATAAAATAATAAAAACATCTTCAAGAAGAAAGTTTATAAAGGGAGCTGTTGCTACAACGGGGTTGGCAATGGCAGCTTCTTCTTTAGCGGCGCCTGCAATTGCTCAATCAAGAATTGAGGCAGTTATGGTAACAACTTGGCCAAAAGGACTACCTGGTCTTGGAACAGGAGCTGAAAGATTTGCAAAAAGATTGGAGTCTTTAACTGATGGAAGAATTAAAATAAATTTTTTCAATGCCGGCGAAAGAGTTGGAGCCTTTGACGTATTTGATGTAGTTGGAAAAGGTGATGCACAAATGTATCACGGTGCAGAATATTACTGGGTTGGAAAAGAAAAAGCATATGGATACTTTTGTTCAGTTCCTATGGGCTTAACATATGAAGAATATAATGCATGGATAAGATTTGGAGGCGGTCAGCAACTTTGGGATGAACTTTCTGCTAAATTTGGAATAAAGCCATTTATGTGTGGCAACACAGGTGTTCAAATGGGAGGTTGGTTTAGAAAAGAAATAAAATCTCCAGATGATCTTAAGGGATTAAAAATGAGAATTCCTGGAGCTGGAGGACAAGTGATGACAAAACTTGGAGCTTCAGTAATTAACGTTCCTGGAGGACAAATTTACGAACAACTTATGTCTGGTGCAATTGATGCTACTGAATGGGTTGGTCCATGGAATGATGAGTTCTTAAAGTTTTATGAAGCCGCAAAGTTTTACTACTATCCCGGTATGCATGAGCCAGGTTCAATGTTAAGTCTTGGTGTTAACAAATCTTGGTTTGAAAAACTTTCAAAAACTGATCAATTAATTCTTGAAACCTGCGCAACAGCTGAAAATGAAATAATGTTTGCTGAGTTTCAAAGAAATAATGGTGTGGCTTTAGATAGATTGATTAAAAATCATGGTGTTAAATTAATGCAATTTAATAATCGTGTTTATGATGCTTTTGGTAAAGCCGCAGAAGAAGTTCATAAAGAAAATGAAGCAAGTAGTGATATAGCCAAAAGAACCGTTCAAAGCTTCTTTAAAGCTAGAAAAGAAGTCGGTGGATGGAATAAAATATCAACACAAGCTTATTTACAGCAAAGAAATAGAGTCCTAGGTATATAATTTTATTTTAACGGGGCATCAAAATGCCCCGTTAATAAATAAAATTTATGAAAAAATTTATATCGCAACCAAATTTTTTTCGTTTATTTTCTTATTTAGTAGTAATTATTACGTTAGGCTTTCTAATAAATAATATTCTTATAAATTTTTTAAATATTAATAACAAAAATTTAAATCAAATTATTTATGGCTTATCTGTAATCTTGCCGTTTATTATAATTTTATATTTTAATAAAAGAACTTTAATACAAGATTCTAATCTGCTGACTTCAATATCATTATATATTGCAAAGGCTGCATTCTGGATTGTGCTCATTATAGGCATTACAGACTTTATAATCTCTTTTTTAGTAAGCGAAAAATTTATTGAAATTTTATTTGGAAAAGAATTTCAATTATTTTTATCATCTCCTAGATCTAGAATATTATTTATACATATGCCTTTAGTTATTTTAGCTTTCTATTTCGCATACTATTTTAGAACTCTAGGATTTATATGGCTATCAACTTTGGTTGTTATTGCTGAGATTTTAATTGTTATTTCAAGATTTGTTTATTCATATGAACAAACTTTTATGGGGGATTTAGTAAGATATTGGTACGGAGCATTATTTCTTTTTTCAAGCGCTTATACTCTTGTACAGGAGGGTCATGTACGAGTTGATATTCTTTACAATAAACTTAAACAAAAAAACAAAGCAATTGCAAATATCATTGGATCTTTATTTTTTGGAATACCTCTTT
>Ga0255186_1000055_pt1 | contig 22651 bp, 21 predicted proteins | sample Miss_Cont_RepC_0_FD_183635 | JGI IMG/M metagenome (GOLD analysis project Ga0255186, IMG submission 183635) | Freshwater microbial communities from Mississippi River, Louisiana, United States - Miss_Cont_RepC_0h | ecosystem: Environmental > Aquatic > Freshwater > River | place: USA: Louisiana...
TGATCGCAAAGTCAGCAATCTTTACGACATGATTCACCCAAACGCCAATGACACTCTCACCGTTCGCAGCGTTTTTGTGGTTGGGCCAGACAAAAAAGTGAAACTTTCAATCACCTACCCCGCATCAACCGGTCGTAATTTTGATGAGATTTTGCGTGTGATCGACTCGCTGCAACTAACTGCAAAACACAAAGTTGCAACACCAGCAAACTGGAAAAACGGAGACGATGTGATCATCGGTGGCGCAGTCTCAGACGAAGACGCAAAAAAATTATTTCCACAAGGATGGAAAACTGTCAAGAGTTATCTGAGAGTTCTTCCACAGCCAAAGTAAGGGTTCGCACCACGGCATAGAATTAGTCACCGTGAACCAAACAACTCAAGTGACTCAAAATATAGATTTAGCAAATGTTGCGGCACGCGCCGAGTCTGCCTCAAAAATTTATGGCAGTGGTGAGAGCGAGGTTCGCGCGCTCGACAATGTAAGTGTCAGTTTTGAACGTGGCAAGTTCAGCGCAATTATGGGCCCAAGTGGATCGGGTAAGTCAACATTGATGCATTGCATTGCCGGTCTTGATGCATTGACATCTGGCAGTGTCTACATCGGTGAGACTGATTTATCAAAATTAAGTGATAAAGAAATAACAAAACTACGTCGCGAAAAAGTTGGGTTCATCTTTCAGAGTTTCAATCTGATTCCGACGCTCAATGCGTATGAAAACATCACACTCCCACTCTCCCTTGGCAAGTCAAAGGGCGACAAAGCGTGGATTCAACAGGTCATTGACACAATTTCGCTAAACGATCGACTTGACCACCGCCCCAGCGAACTTTCGGGTGGCCAGCAACAACGAGTTGCAGTCGCGCGAGCACTCGCGACTCGACCTGAAATTATTTTTGCTGATGAGCCAACGGGCAATCTTGACTCAAAGTCCGGTGGCGACATTCTAAAATTCATGCGTCGCGCAGTAACAGACTTAAAACAGACGATCGTCATGGTCACGCACGATGCAGTTTCGGCAAGTTACGCCGATCGAATCGTGTTTCTCAGCGATGGACACGTTGCTGGTGAGATGACTGACCCGACACCCGAAAAGGTTCTCGATTTTCTTAAACATTTGGGCGAGTAACTAATTCAATGTTTCGACTTTCGCTCAAAATGACAATTGCCCGCAAAGGGCGGCTCTTTTTAACTTCGCTTGCGATCATCCTCGGCACCTCTTTTTTGTCTGGAACGACGATTTTTTCGGACACAATCAACAGCACTTTTGATCGACTTTTCACCGATGTGTTTCGCGATGTCGACGCGTATGTTCGGTCTACCGACTCTGTCGACACTGGTTTTGGCGAACAGCGAGCGCCAACACCAGTCGGTGTGCTCGACACTATTTTGAAAGTTAACGGCGTAAGTGCAGCAGTCGGCGACATGCAAAGTTACGCGAGAGTTATCGCCAAAGACGGCAAGCCGATCGGTGAAGATCAAGGTCCACCTACATTCGGCGGTATTGCATCGTTGAGCAGTGCCGGACTTTGGAATGTCGAAGACGGTCGCTTGCCGGTCGGTGCAAAAGAAATGATGCTCGACCGCGAGACGGCAGAAAAAGGCAAATATGAAATCGGTGACTCGGTTCGAGTTACTGCACTTTCAGGCACGCGTCAGTTCACCCTCGTTGGCATCGCCAATTACGGCGATATCTCCTCTCCGGGTGGCGCAACTTTTGCGCTCTTTGATCAACCAACCGCTTCAGAATTTTTGCTCAAGCCTGGTTTTGTTGATGCGATCTTGATTCAAGGTGACGGCACACTCAGCGACGAAGAATTAGCAAAAACAATTAATGCTGCATTGCCGGCAGATGCGAAACTTGAAACTCTCACAGGTGCCGAAATAACCGAAGAAACAACCAGCCAGATAAAAACCGTTTTGGGTTTTTTCACTGCGTTTCTTACTGCGTTTTCATTTATCGCCCTTGGTATCGGTTGCTTCGTGATCTACAACGTTTTCTCGATAACCGCGGCACAGCGTCAGCGCGAAAGCGCATTGCTTCGCGCAATCGGTGCAAGCCGACGCCAGGTGACAGTTTCGCTGCTAGTTGAGGCGCTTATTGTTGGTGTGCTTGGTTCGGTCATCGGTTTTGTCGCCGGCATCGGTCTTTCACGCGCACTTAGTGCTTTGCTTAACGCAATTGGTCTCGAAATTCCGACCAAAGGCTTGACAATAAATTCAAACGCAATTACTCAAACAGTTTTGATCGGCACTGTAATTACAGTTCTCTCGGCAATATTGCCTGCACTCCGCTCAGGCCGTGTGCCACCGCTGGCGGCAATGCGCGATACTGCTCTCGATACCGTTCAAAAGCTCACTCGTCGAATCACTATCGGGCTCGTGTTGATAGCTGCCGGTGCCGTTGGACTCTTTGCCTCAATGAACGGTGCAGATGTCGCGATCTTGGGTCTAGGTGTACTCGGCGTCTTTGCTGGTGTTCTTGTAATTGGTCCCGCGCTTTCAAAGCCAGTTGCGATGTTGCTCGGCAAGCCAGTTTCGGCTCTGCGTGGTGTTACTGGTTCAATGTCGCAACAAAATGCTGCACGTAACCCCAAGCGCACTGCACGAACCGCAGCGCCAGTTTTAATTGGTGTTGCGCTGGTTACCGCGTTTACGGCACTTGCTGCGAGCATTAAAAACGAAATTCGCGAATCAATCGGCAGTTCATTTCGTGGTGATTATGCGCTCAGTGTTAACAGTCGAGGTTTTGGTGGCATACCGACCAGCGTTACTGATCAACTGACACAACTTGCCGAAGTTGATCAAGCCACCGGCGTCGGATTTATCGCCGCCAAAGTTGGCGATGAGTCACCTTTTGTTTTGGTGTTTAATCCAAAGACTGCTGATGGTCTCTATGACCTAGCAATGGTTGAAGGCACACAAAAAGGTTTGACCAAAAATGAAATTCTCGTTGAGGCCGATAAGGCGCTCAACAAAAATTTGACGATCGGCTCAAAAGTAAGTGTCACTCTCGTCGACGGGCGATCAACGCAACTAACTGTTGCTGGCACATATACCGATGCGTATGGAAACTATGCAATTAGCCGAGAACTTTTTGAAGGATCAGCAACGCCGCTTTTCGACAGTTTCGTGTACATCAAAACTGCCGAAGGTGTCAGCGATGAAAGTGCACGCACTGCGATATCTGCGGTGAGTCAAGACCTCGGCATTGGCACGCTTGAAAGTCGCGACGAATACATCGACACACAAGCAGCACAAGTCGATCAATTTCTAGCGTTGATTTATGGGTTGCTGTTCTTATCTGTGATTATCGCCATCGTCGGCATCATCATCACGCTTTTGCTCTCTGTTTTCGAGCGCCGACGCGAAATTGGCTTACTGCGTGCTGTCGGAATGACACGTTCGCAAGTGCGCACGATGGTTCGTTGGGAGAGCGTCATCACATCTTTGTTTGGCGCCGTAACTGGCGTCGTGCTCGGCATTTTGACCGGCATCGTGATCGTCGTGTCGCTAAACGACTCGGGCTTTAGTGCATTCACTTTGCCAATCGGCAACACGATCTTCATCTTGGTAGGAGCATTCATAATCGGTGTGATTGCTGCCGTATTTCCGGCATGGCGCGCGACTCGAACTGAAATTATTTCGGCGATCGCCTCAGCCTAATTTTCGCGCGTGCTCTAGTTCTGAAAGATATATAAATTCTGCTGGGTGCACGCCTGGCGGTGTGTCGTGCTCGGTCACATACCGACTTGAACTTGTGCCAGCGTGGCGAATTTGGCAGTCAGCACACCAGTAGAGCACTCGATTTGCTTCACCATGATGCGTAACACGCACTTGACCCGTGCAACGCTCACATTCTTTGCCGTGGCGACCGTATACGGCAAGAGTTCGATCGTGAGACAAGTGCCGAGATTGCAACATCTCGGCTGCAATCGACACAAGTTCGCGACATTCATCGCGATTGAGCGAACTAACTTTTGCCCACGGGTGTAGTTCGCATGTCCAAAGCAACTCGCAGCGAAATACGTTGCCGATGCCACGCATAACTCGCTGGTCTAGCAAAACTTCAGCAATCGTCGCGTCGGCATCTTGATATTCGACCATCAGATCAACACAAAGATCTAGATCGGTTTTAGGGTCAGACAAGTCGGGGCCGTTTCGCCCAAGCAGCGGATGCCGACGTGGATCAAAATCGTGATGTGTCTCAACTTCTGACGGGTCAAAACATGCCGCAATCAGATTTTCAACTTGAATCAATACTTTTGCAGAACCACGTTTTTTTCTTTGCCAATCTGCAATGTGAAAAACTCTCCAAGACCCACGCAAACTCATTTTTGTTCTGAGCACTAGTCCATCATCAAAAACGATTTCAATTTCGCGACCAAAAGCTCGAACTTCTTCGATCACACTTCCGGTTTTCAAACTAAGAACAACATCGTCGGCAATCGTTGCCGTCTTTACATCTTTACCAATCAATGCAATTCGCAGTGACGCTGCTTGTCGCTGCGTCGAAGTCAATATTGCAGAAATCACGGTAGGACTCCAACCGATGCGAGTGCAAGACGCACGAGACGATCGTGTCCGCCTGTCATCTCGAGTCGCATTTCTGAACTGATCGCCTGCTCAGGTGTGTACCAGCCAAGGTCGAGTGCCTGTTGTGATGGTTGACAGTCACCAGAAACAGGAACAACAAACGCAAGACTGACTGCATGATGTCGCGGATCATGAAATCCGCTGATATTTGGATCCGTGAAGTATTCAACGATCGTGAAAGGTGCCGGCTCTGGTGGAATTTTCGGCAGAGCCATTGGTCCTAGATCTTTTTCAAGGTGACGCAGTAATGCATCTCGAATTCTTTCGTTAAGTAGAACGCGGCCCGAGACCACTGTGCGCGAAATAGAACCATCTGGCGCTTGACGCAAAAGCATGCCAACGTGCGTAACAACGCCAAGTTCGTTGACTCGCACCGGAACTGCGTCGACATAAACAAGTGGAACTTGACCCCGCACTTGTTCAAGCTGGTCAGTGTCTAACCAGTTGGTTCTCGTGTCGGTAATTTCGCCCAAATCTTTGCTCCAAAAAATTTAAAGTCTTCAATATTGTCTCAGATAGCGAGAAGATTTAGTGGCATTACGTACCGGTGAGTGAAAAAATCTCAAATAGTTCGCTACCAATTTCCGGCAACATACTTTGTTTCTAAAAACGCCATCAAGCCATCATGGGCTCCTTCGCGGCCAAGGCCAGACTGCTTAACGCCACCAAAAGGTGCGGCGGGGTCAGAAACTAGTCCGCGGTTCAAACCAACCATTCCAGACTCGAGCGACTCGGCGACTCGCATGCCCCGACCCAAATCTCGGGTGTATACATATGAAACAAGACCATGTTCGACATTGTTGGCGTGAGACAAAATATCGTCGCTGTCTTTGAATTTGACTAAAGGTGCAACTGGCCCAAAAATTTCGGTTCGCAAAATTGGTGCATCAAATGAAACATCTGTGAGCACCGTTGGGAAGTAGCCATATGAGCCATCAGTTGCGGCAGTGCCACCACAGGCAACTTTTGCACCGAAAGCTTTTGCTTCGTCCACCAATTTGGCGACTTGCTGCTGTTGTGACTTTGAAACAAGTGGACCAACAGTTGTCTTTGCATCAAGTCCATCGCCCAAGACGAGTGCGCTCATACGTGCTGTTAGTGCATCGGTAAAAGCATCATAAATTTTTTCATGCACAAAGAATCTGTTGGCTGCCGTGCAAGCAGCGCCGCCGTTGCGCATTTTTGCCAACATCGCACCATCGATAGCAGCCGAAAGATCGGCGTCGTCAAAAACAATAAATGGTGCGTTGCCGCCAAGCTCCATGGTGCAGTTGATTACATTTTCGGCGGCTTGAGCTAGTAGCAACGAACCAACTGGCGTTGAACCCGTGAACGAAAGTTTGCGCACTCGATCTGACTTCAACATTGCGCTAACTGCCGGCCCTGACGGGCTTGGTACAACGACATTTACTACTCCGTCTGGCACACCTGCTCGTTGCATGATTTCAGCGATTGCTAAAGCAGTCAACGGCGTTTCGCTGGCTGGCTTCAAAACAACAGTGCAGCCTGCTGCAAGTGCTGGCCCGATTTTGCGAGTTGCCATCGCCGCAGGAAAATTCCATGGGGTCGCCAAAAGTGCAACTCCGACTGGCTGCCGTGAAACCATCAACCAGTTGGCACCACTCGGTGCGCGGCGATAGTCGCCATCGATGCGCACTGCTTCTTCGCTAAACCACCTAAAGAACTCGGCTGCATACGCAACTTCAGCGCGGGCGTCACTCAAAACTTTGCCGTTCTCGAGAGTTATCAATCGCGCCAGAGATTCTTGTTCGGCGATCATAATTTCAAAACTCTTGCGCAAAATCTCGGCACGCACTCGAGGTGCCGTTGCTTTCCATGAGTTGAACGCACTTTGTGCAGCGTCAACAGCCGACAAACAATCGTCGGGCGTCGCACTCGAAACTTTGGCCAATATAGAACCGTCGACAGGGTTCGTCACAGCCACTTTTGAATTATGAACGACCCACTTACCCGCAATTAAAGAATCAAGCGGCTGTGATGCATTAATTTTTGACGATTTGTTTTCCATGCTGTTAAGTCTTACGCAATGGCGGCTTCACTTAAAAACGCTAGATTTATCGGGTGAATAAACAGCGAATTGTATTGACGCTGCTTTTTGCAATCGGTTCATCTTCTTGCCTGTATGGCGTGATGTTCACGATGCTCGACGATTTTCGTAACAACTTCGGCATCGCCGAGTCGGCACTCGGGTTCATCGTTGGGGTCGGTTTTTTCACATCATTTCTCGGACAAGTCAGCATCGCCCCGCTCGCCGACCGTGGTCGGGCTCAACGACTAATAATTCTTGGCTTAAGTCTTGAAGTAATCGGTTGCATCGGCATGGCACTTGGCGAAACATTTATCGTCCTTCTAACTTCGCGCATGATTATGGGTTTTGGCGCAGGCAGCGCTTTGCCCGCACTGCGTCGAGTAATTATCGTCGCTGACCCAGAGAACTTTGGTCGCAATCTTGGTCGTATTTTGTCTTTTGAAGTCGCAGGCTTTGCCTCAGGTCCTGTTATCTCAGTAGTTTTCGCCGAGTTCTTTGGTATTCCTGGCCCATTTATATTTTTGGCAACAATTATTTCGCTATTCGTAATCATCGTCAGTCGCATCGCTGTGCCTGAAACCGCCAAAGAAAATCATCCCACTGAAAGATTTGCGATTGATTTGTTAAAAAATCGCGCTATCACTTCGGGCATCTTGATCGGTGTGGCACTGTTTTTCATGATTGGCGTATTCGACTCATTATGGGTACTGATTATGGATGACCTTGACGCTGCTCAATGGATGGCCAACGTTGGCGTTTCGGTTTTTGTGTTGCCGCTGATTCTGCTCGGTCCATTTGGTGGCAAATTCGTGCAACGTATCGGACCATACCGCGCCGGTGGCTTCGGCATGATTCTCGGTGCGCTATTTATGGCCGGCTACGGCTTGATGCCAACACCCACGTTGATGATGGTCGTATTTTTCTTTCATTCACTAAACGACGGCTTCTTTGTCACCGGTGCAGGTGTTGCTGTTGGTACAAGCGCACCACTCGAAAGACAAGCAGGTGCGCAAGGTCTGCTCGGTGGCATGGAAACTCTGGCTGGAGGTGTCGCCGCAAGTTTTTCTGGTGTCGCATATGACCATCTCGGTCGCACAACAACTTTCATCGGCACCGGCGCAATCATGCTCACATTAATTTTGGCCAGCCGAATTTTGGCCGGAGACAATTGGTCAGTGCGCAACGTCGTGCCAAAGTCTGCAGTCGCGTTAGACATCGTTTCGTAATACTGTTATTGACTAATGGGACAACGCGACGGCGACGGATGGGTCGATTGTGACTGCGGTTATCGCCATTGGGGGCGATTCGGCGCGGCTGGCTTGCTGATCTTGCGTCGCGATACACCAGAGCCGCAAGTTTTATTGCAGCTTCGTGCCGAATGGACACATGGCGGTGGCACCTGGGCGTTGCCCGGTGGCGCAAAAGACTCGCATGAAGATTCGGTGACAGCAGCGTTGCGCGAAGCTCACGAAGAAATGGGCATCGACATCGATGCGCTAACCGTTAAACATGTATTTTCAGATAACCACGGCCCATGGAGTTACGACACTGTGATCGCTCACGCGATGAGCGACGCGGGTGCTCACATCGCCAACCCAGAATCAACTGCAACTAAATGGTCGCCGATTGAACAAGTCGCAGACCTCAACTTGCACCCAGGACTAAAACAATCGTGGACAGCGCTCAAACCACTGACTATAAATTCGCTAAAAATTTAGTTGCTTAAAGCGCCTTGGCGTAAAGTTCGTGCACTTCACCACGCGATGGATAGCGCGGAGTCGTCAAAATAGTCAAGTCGCGTAATGCATCTTGTGTCAATGAGCCAATGTTGTCACTCGTTGCGCCAAGTTCGCTGAGCTTGCGATTGGTGCCAACAGTCGAAGAGAGTTTTTCTACAGCGGCAATTGCAGCATCTGGGTCTACTTCTGTACCTAGTGCTTCACCAACATTGGCATATCGCTCGGCGACTACATCACGATTGAAACGCATTACGTGCGGCAACATCGTGGCCAATGTCTGACCATGTGCTTGATGCAACTGACCAGAAATCGGGTGACCGAGTGCGTGCACAAGACCAAGTTGTGGCCCGCTTGAAAATGCACGACCAGCGAGATGTGATGCAATTTGCATGTTTGCTCGCGCTTCAAGGTCGGCACCATTCTTGACTGCAATCGGCAGATATTTTGCAACTAGTCGAATTGCATGCAATGCAAGTGCGTCACCATATGGGTTTGACTTCACTGATGTATGAGCCTCGATCGCGTGAGTCAATACATCCATGCCACAAGCAGCGGTGCCCTTTGCTGGCATGCCGACTGTCAAAGTCGGGTCGAGCAAAATCGTACGCGGACGTAGCAACGGATTGATGAACAAAAGTTTGCGATGATGATCAGGGTCTGATGTGTCGGTGATCAAACCGGCACCGTTTGTCTCGGAGGCTGTGCCAGAAGTTGTCGGAATCGCGATTGTTGGCAAGCCTGGTTTTGAAGCACTGAATTTTGGTGCCAGTGTCGAAAAATCTATTCGATCGTTGGCGTCCAGTTCTGGGGCGAATGCCAAACCAACATGGTCGACACCGTTTGGTGCGGCGAGCGCGATGTACTTGCCGCAGTCCATAACTGAGCCACCACCAATTAAAACGACGACAGTGCCCTCAAGACCAAACTTATTAATCGCAGCAACTCCAGCGGCAACATTTAAATCGGTCGGGTTTGGCGACACCTGATCGAACACTTGCCACTTCATGCCGGCAGTTGTCAAGGCATCAGTAATTGGTTTTACAACACCAGCGCCATTTACGCCAGCGTCGGTGATGATAAATGCGCGAGTGCCATGAGGTGAAACATATTGCGCAAGCGTCGCTGCGACATTTGGTCCTGAAACTGTGCTTGACATCGGCTCAAGGCCGAAAGTATTGATGACTGCATCCATTATTGGGCCCCTTTTGATTTTGCCGAATTTTCTCCGAAGCCTAAAGGCTTACCTTCGTGTCGGGCAAGTTCGGCCCGACCAACGACATGCCAGTGCACTTCGTCAGGGCCGTCAGCAAGTCGCAGAGTGCGCTGACCTGCATACATGCGAGCCAACGGTGTCCACTGCGAAATACCTGTTGCACCAAAAACCTGCATCGCTTCGTCAATAATTTTGCACACACGCTCTGGCACCATTGCCTTAACTGCACTCACCCAAACTCGCGCCTCGGCGTTGCCCATTGTGTCCATCGCGCGAGCAGCACGCAGCACCATTAGTCGCATCGCTTCGATTTCGATTCGCGCCTTGCCAATCACTTCAGTGTTCTTTCCAAGTCGCGCAAGTGGTTTACCAAACGCTTCACGACTCAAACCACGACGCACCATCAACTCAAGCGCACGCTCGGCCGCACCGATTGAACGCATGCAATGGTGAATTCGGCCAGGTCCGAGACGAACTTGTGAAATTTCAAAACCACGACCCTCGCCCAACAACATGTTCGACTTGGGCACTCGTACATCTGTAAATCGCAAATGCATGTGACCATGGGGCGCATCATCTTCACCGAACACGTGCATCGCACCAACTATTTCAACGCCTGGTGTATCCATCGGCACCAAAATTTGAGAATGTCGACTATGTGGTGGGCCGTCTGGATTTGTCATCAACATGCAAATCAAAATTTTGCATCGCGGATCACCAGCGCCAGAAATATAAAACTTCTCGCCATTGATCAGCCATTCATCGCCGTCGAGAATCGCACGGCACTCTAAATTTTTTGCATCGCTTGAAGCGACATCGGGTTCTGTCATCGCATATGCCGAGCGAATCTCGCCGTTCAACAGCGGCTCGAGCCATTTCTTTTTTTGCTCGGGCGTGCCAACACGTTCGAGAACTTCCATGTTGCCCGTATCTGGTGCGCTGCAATTCAAACACTCTGATGCGATTGGGTTCTTGCCAAGTTCGGCGGCGATGTACGCATAGTCAAGATTCGACAAACCTTGACCAGTTTCAGAGTTGGGCAAAAAGAAATTCCATAACCCGTTCGCTTTTGCCTTGGCTTTGATCGACTCAAGTAATTCGAGTTGCCCTTTGCCATATTGCCAACGATCAGGTCGACCTTCGCCAAGCTTGAAATATTCTTCGGTAACTGGATCAATCTCATTTTTTATAAACGCAACCACTGCTTCGTAAAGCGGCACGGCACCCGGCGACATCGCCAGATTCATTGCGTCATCGGTGGTTATTCCTGAGTGCATTTGTGGGGCTGCCATAACCCCACGCTACCCCTGCGACCTGACACGAATTCAAGCCGAGTCTCACAACTTCAATACACAGCACAAAGAGAACAATCTCTATAGTTGAGGCGATGAAAGATCTTTTCTCTTTAAAAAATCGAGTTGCAATTGTTACTGGTGGATCACGCGGCATCGGTGCGATGATCGTGCAAGGCTTCTTAGAGCACGGTTGTTCGCGCGTCTACATCACTGCCCGCAAAGCAGCGCAGTGTGACGCTGCAGCCAAAGAACTTTCTCAATTTGGCGAATGCATTTCAATTCCTGGTGACTTAGCGACGCAAGCTGGCGTGACGGCATTCGCTGCCGAGATTGCTAAACGTGAACCTGCCATCGACATTTTGGTCAACAATGCAGGCGCTGCATGGATGGCCGAATTTGATTCGTTTCCAGAATCTGGCTGGGATAAAACAGTCGACCTCAACATGAAGACACCATTCTTTTTGACCCAGGCACTTGCGCCGCAATTGCGAGCAGCCGCCACCAAAAACAAACATTTGGCAAAAGTCATCAACATTGCATCAATCGACGGCGTGTCGATCAACGAAATGGAAACTTATCCATACGCGGCGAGCAAAGCCGGACTAATTCACATGACTAAGCGCATGGCGTTGCGCTTGATACAAGACGACATCGTAGTTACAGCCATTGCGCCCGGTGCGTTTGCTTCAGAGATGAACAAGATTGCTCGCGATCACAGCGAAATGGTTGCTTCACAGATACCTGCAAAGCGAATTGGCACAGCAGAAGATATGGCTGGTGCTGCAATTTATTTGGCATCTCGTGCTGGAGATTATGTCGTCGGCTCGACGATCATCGTCGACGGCGGCGTTACGTACGCCCGATAATTATTTTTTAGCCGGGTCGTAGTTCGACAAGAAATTGCCAAGTCGACCGATTGCTTCGGTCAAATCTTTTGCATAAGGCAAAGTCACAATGCGCAAGTGATCTGTGGTTGGCCAGTTAAACCCAGTGCCTTGAACGACTAGCACGTGCTCGGCGCGCAAGAAGTCAAGAACAAATTTTCGATCATCAACAATCGGGTAAACACTCGGGTCAAGTTTCGGAAACACATAGAGCGCACCTTTCGGTTTTACGCACGAAACACCTTTTATTTTTTCGAGCGCCGTGATTGCAGCATCGCGTTGTTCAAGCAATCGACCGCCAGGCAAAACCAAGTCACGAATACTTTGACGACCACCCAATGCGGTTTGAATCGCATGTTGTGCTGGCACATTTGCACACAACCTCATGTTGGTCAGCATCGTGATGCCTTCGATATAACTTGTCGCGTGTTTACGTGGCCCAGTCATCAACATCCAAGCGGCTCTAAAGCCAGCAAGGCGATACGCCTTGGATAAACCATTAAATGTCAGGGTGAAAACATCAGGCGCAATCGCTGCAAATGTCGTGTGCACTGCGTCGTCGTAAAGAATCTTGTCGTAAATTTCGTCCGCCATCACGATCAATCCACGTTCAGCGGCAAGATCAGCAATCTCGCGCAAAATTTCAGGGCTATAAACAGCGCCAGTCGGGTTATTCGGGTTGATTACGACGATGGCTTTTGTGCGATCAGTGATTTTGGCCCGAATGTCTTCGATCATTGGCATCCAACCGTTTGATTCGTCACATAAATAATGCACCGGTGTACCGCCAGAGAGACTTGTCGCCGCTGTCCACAATGGATAATCGGGTGCTGGAATCAAAACTTCGTCGCCCTCGTCAAGCAATGCATTCAGCGCAATTTGAATTAGCTCGCTGACTCCGTTACCAAGCCAAACATCATCAACATCTGTTATGTCGATGCCCCGCGATTGATAATTCTGTACAACCGCAGTTCGCGCCGACAAGATGCCCTGCGAATCTGAATATCCTTGCGATGTAGGCAGATTACGAACCACCTCAACCAAAATTTCTGGCGGAGTTTCAAAACCAAACGGCTGAGGGTTGCCGATATTTAATTTAATGATGCGATGACCTTGCGCTTCGAGTCGCTTTGCTTCATCAAGCACGGGGCCACGAATGTCGTACAAGACATTGGCCAGTTTCTGCGACTGCATGATTTCCATGGCTAATCAGGCTACGCCGATAGTTATACGTAAATTCCCTCATAAAATTGCAACCATAGAACCGTCAAAAATATTGCTCTTTTACAAGTTCGCCCCGATTGCCGACCCCGAGGCAATTCGACTCTGGCAACGCGCATTGTGTGAGCGCTTCAATCTCAACGGTCGCATAATCATTTCAAAACACGGCATCAATGGCACCGTCGGCGGACTGATGACGAACGTAAAGAAATATGTTCGCGCCACAAAAGAGTTCGCTCCATTTAAAAGTATCGACTTCAAGTGGTCAGAGGGAAACGGCGATGAATTTCCACGCCTTGAAATTCGAGTTCGAGACGAGATCGTGACATTCGGCAAACCAGACGAAATCATTGTCGACGAAAATGGCATTGTTGGCGGCGGTGTTCATCTCAAACCAGCCGAAGTCGACAGTCTCGTTGCCGAACGAGGAGACGAAGTTGTTTTCTTTGATGGTCGCAGCGCGCACGAGGCGCGCATCGGCAAATTTAAGAATGCTGTCGTTACTGATGTGGCAACAACACCCGACTTTGTTGGCGAACTTGAAAGCGGTAAATACGACCACCTCAAAGAAAAGCCGATTGTCACCTATTGCACAGGTGGTATTCGATGCGAGGTTCTCTCACTGTTGATGAAGAATCGAGGTTTCAAAGAGGTTTATCAAATCGACGGTGGCATCGTGCGCTACGGCGAAGAGTTCGGCGACGACTCACTTTGGGAAGGTTCGCTTTATGTTTTCGATAAACGATTGAAAGTCGATTTCAGCGACCACCCCAAGGTTCTCGGCAAATGCGACTACTGCGCATCGAGCACAAGTCAGTTTTTTGACTGCGCCAATTTAGATTGCCGGTGTCTATTTTTGCTCTGTCGAGACTGTTCAAATAAATCACCAAAGATTCTTTGCCCAAAATGCCGGGCGAAAAACTAATTACCTAATTAACTGGCGAGAAAAAGTTTCTTCCAGCCTTCGTAATCTTTCGCGAGCCCGGTGCGAATCGCACTAACCACTTCACTTCGCAAGCGTTGCTTGCTCGCTGCGTGTGCAGCGGCGTTCAACGATGCACTGAGTTTTGCAAATTCGATTGCCACGGGCAAAAGTTCTGCTTCTGTCGCTACGACGCGATCAACTAATCCAGTTTCAACACCATTTGTCGGCGTAAAAGTCTCGGCAAGAAGTACAGCGCGCGAAAGAGCCGCGGGCGTCAGTCGCTGGCGCAATATTTCGATCGTCGACCATGGCATCGTCATGCCGATAGCAACTTCGTTGGCCGAATATTTGAAGTTGCCAGCAACACCAATTCGATAATCGCCACATTGCAACAAAAACACACCCATTGCGATCGCATGACCACCACAGGCAATCACTACAGGTGTTTCAAAACTGAGCAAGCGCAACGCGATTTCGATGCCGCCGTTGAGCATGTCGACTGCTGGTTGACCGCCAGCAGCAAGCGTCTTCAGATCGAAACCAGCCGACAAAATGCCCGAACGACCAGTTATCACCACTGGCAATTTTGCCTGCTCTGCCTGGTCGAGTGCCGAGTTGAAAGCTTGTTGCATCGGCAGCGACAAAGCGTTGGCCTTGCCATCGTCAAGTTTGATTAATGCAACGCCGTCAATGATTGCAAAACTTGCCAGCACTTTTGGGGTTTCGCTCATTTATTCATTGTATGTTGCAGGCATAGCAAGCCTTCATTCGCAGAGCCTTAGTTGCGCAATACAGCTGCCGTGTTTTCACCACGCAAAATTGTGATCCGCGCAACATTTGTGGCGAGTTCTGCAATTTCGGCGTCATCGTGCGAAACCAAAACAACCACTCCGTTATAGGTCTCAAAGAAAGTCTTCATCGCGCTTCGCACCTCGTCACGCGAAGTTGCGTCAAGCGACGTCGTCGGCTCATCAAGCAACAAAATTTCTGAAGGTGCAAGAAAGGCACGAGCAAGTGCCACACGCTGTCGCTGACCACCGCTCAAGGTTGACGGCTTGCGCGACAAGAGCCCAGTCAAATTAAATTGTTCAACTGCCGAGTCGAACCTCGGCGTGTTTCTAAATGCAGCGCCGCGGCCAAAAATCAGATTTTTTTCAATTGTCATGTGCGAGAACAAACCACCACCTTGAAACACAGTTGATACACCACGCTTCTCGGGTTGCATGAATCGATTCGTTGTCGAATCATCAAAAACTTTGCCGTTTAGCGAGATCTTGCCAGTCGTGCATGCAAGAAGGCCGGCGATCATGTCGAGTGTCGAAGTTTTTCCTGAGCCATTTTCGCCGGTGATTGCCAGCACAGCGCCCGGTGCGACTGTTAGGTGAACTTCAAGATTGAACTTGTCCCGTCGTAACTGACAATTGATTTCAAGGCTCATTGTCCACCTCGACGTAACGCAGAAACCCATCTACCGCGCAATGTAATAAGCACACCCAACGAAATAATCATCATCAAGGTCGACAACGCCAACGCGTCGTCACCACCAGATTCGAGTTGGCTATAGACAGCCAGCGGTACGGTTTGCGTTCGCCCTGCCGTATTGCCTGCAAAAGCGATCGTTGCACCAAATTCGCCGAGCGCTCTTGCCCAAGTTAAAACAAGTGCTGCCAGCAACGACGGTCGAACCAAACCCAATGTCACAGTTGCAAATGTTCGCCACGGACCCGCGCCGAAAGTTCGTGCAGTACCCACAATTCGACGATCAACTTGGTCGAATGCTGCCTCCATCACCAAGATAAAAAATGGTGCCGCCACGAAAAACTGCGCCATTATCGCGGCGGTTTCAGTGAACGCCAGTTGTATGCCGAACCATTCGTCGAGCCTCGCGCCGACTAAACCTCGGCGACCGAATGCATATAGCAACGCCACCCCACCCACAACCGGGGGCAAAACCATTGGCAGAACGCAAAATGCCCGCACCAGAGACTTGAATTTAAAGTCACGATTTGCAAGCAACCATGCCAACGGTGTGCCAAAAATTAAAGCTAAAACTGTTGCCACAAGCGAAGTGCGTAATGACAATTCGAGAGCTGTGCGCGATGTCTCGTTTGAGATCGACGTCAAAAAGCTTGACCAATCAGTTCGCCAAAAAACAGCAAGCACAGGCACTATTACGATCGCAACAGCAGGCAAAGCAATCAACCACAATCCACTTGGGGCCGACAGGCTTCGCTTCATGGAAGAATGAACCCGTTCTCGGCAAGAATCTTGCGGCCAACTGAAGACTTAGTCATTGCGATAAACGCATTTATGGCTGAATTATCTTTTGTCTTTGGTTTCGTGGCGACACCAATCGGATACTCGGCAACCAAATTAAAATTGTCAGCAATTTTCACCGCATCAACTTTGTCTCCAGCGACAAGACCATCGGTCAGATATGCAATACCGGCATCGGCTTCACCAAGACCAATGCGCGATACAACACCGCTCGCACTTGCCTCTCGGCTGGCAACTGTAAACGAAACGTTTGCTTTGCTCAAAACGATTGATGCATATTTTCCACAAGGTTGAGCGAGATCGCATAACACAACTTTCAGCCCACTTCGTGTTAAATCGCTGAGTGTTTTTATGTTTTGTGGGTTGCCACGCTGAACAAGTATTGCCAATTTATTTAGTGCCACTATCGAGACTGACTTTTGATCAATATCGCCAGATGACAAAACTTTGTTCATATTTATAGTGTCGGCCATAGCGACGATGTCAACTGGTGCGCCCTGCTGAATTTGTGTCACCAAAGTTGCACTGCCGGCAAAATTAAATCGCACTGAAACATTGAGATATCTACTCATAAAGACTTCGCCAATTTTTTCAAACGAATTGGTAAGAGATGCCGTCACCAACACGGTTAGTTCGGTCTTTTTCTTGACTTGAATAATCACCACACTTGTAGTCGCGGTGAACTTTGGTGTTGAATTCAGTTGCAGTTCGATTTTGCAGTTACCGACTTTTGTCGTTGTTAGAAAATTGCCTTTCACTGCACACGAACCCTGAGTGACAAGTCTCATTTGTGCCGTTGAGTTGGTTTCGAAGATCTTTGATAATTCAATTCGTGACGAATCTGGTACAGAACTTGCAAGCCAACTGACAGTTGGCTTCGTCGGCTGACTCTGTGCCAAGACAGCCGTACCCCACGAGAACCAAAAGAAAACCGCAACAACAGCCATTCGCCAAGCCGCAACAAATTTAGAGGCGAACATGAATCTGAAGGCTATTAGTTGAAAATGAACTATTTAATAGTTTTTTATGTACTATTGAGTATTAATGGCCTCTGAACATCAACTAGATCTGATCGAAGGTGCCTGCCTGGTTCTAATCAGCAACGGCATTAGCCATGGCTACCAACTAGCAAAACAATTTGAATCAGGCGCGGCATTAGGCGAAGTGCTCACATTGACTCGACCAGTCATCTACCGCGCAATCAAATCGTTAGAAGCACAGAAACTAATTCGAAGTGTCGACTCTCTCGGTTCGCGTAGACAATTGAAATTCAAACTGAGATGCACGAGTGATGGCGAAAAACTAGCCAAGCAATGGCTCAGCGAACCTGTTTCTCATATTCGAGATCTACGCGACGAGTTTTTGATCAAAATTCTTTTGTTGCAAACATTTAATCTCAACACAAAACGTTTAATTCACACTCAGCGCCAGACACTTAAAAACATCACAAAAACTCTTCTCGCAGACCTGGCATCAAACCCGGTTGCGATTTGGCGTCGCGAGCAGGCACGCACAGCGATGAGATTTCTTGACGAACTTGACGGCGCTAGTCAATTACCCAGCCTCGAAAGCAAAAAACAATTTCAAGTCAGCGCGCGAAATCAACTGCGAGCCGAGGTTGCAAAGGTGCGACATGGCGACACGCTCTCGACGGTGTATCTGTCGCTTGAGCCCAACCAGACAATGACTTCAACAATTACGCGTGATGCAGCAGATGACCTATCTTTGGCACCCGGTTCTCAAGTTGTCGCTTTGTTCAAAGCCACCGAAGTGATGATCGCTCAATCAGCTGCCGAGCTTGGCTAAAAGCGAATCAATTAAATCGACTTCTTTTTTCTGCTCGCTAATAATTGCTTCTGCCAAAGTCTTGACTCGTGCATCTTTGCCATCAGCGATAACGGTCTCGGCCATTTTGATTGCGCCTTTGTGGTGAGCAAGCATCATTGTCAGCCACATTTTCTCAAAATTTGAGCCCGTTGAGTTTTCAAGTTCGGCGAGTTCTTCGTCGGTCATCATTCCGTGGCTTTCGTCTCCGCTCATCATGTGGCCGGCATGCGGATCTGAATCTGGGTCGAACTCGACACCCCATTCGCTTAAGAAGCCTTTCATCAGTTTAATTTCGCTTGCCTGAGCCCTAATAATTTCAGTTGCCAATGCGGCTGTTTCACCCGAAACTTCAACATTGCTAACCATCTCAGACATCACGGCCGCCTGCTCATGGTGCGGAATCATCTCTTGCACGAACTTTTGATCGGCTTTATTCCACGAAGCATCTTGATCAATCGCCGAACCACTTGAGCAACCAGCAAAAACTAAAGCGCAAAGAGCCGCTAGGTTTCTAATCATGGTCAACATTGATTTAAAGATATCGGGCATGACTTGTCAGAACTGTGTTCGTCATGTGAAAGAAGCCATCTCTGAAGTCTCTGGCGTCAAGTCAGTAGATGTTTCGCTCGAAAATGCATCGGCAAAAGTTTCAAGCGACTTTGACCTTGACCGTGGCGCACTCAAGACTGCAGTACAAGAAGCAGGGTACGCAATACTCGATTAAAAATTTATAAATCGATTCGCTTGCTAATCGAAAGTTCAATAGGCAGCGCCTTGGGGTCGCCTGAAAATTGAGCGATTTCAAAGTTCCATAATCCGTCTTCGATGAACCAACTGTGAGTTTTTGTATCGCGAGTTGCCAAACTCTGCAGTGACGCCGTGCACTCAACGTGCTTTGTTTCGCCGGCACGAAGCTCAACGCGTTTAAACGCGACCAGTCTTCGCTTCGGGCGCTCGAGAAGCGAATCATTACGACCTGCATAAACCTGCACCACGGTTGCGCCATCTCGTGAACCAGTGTTGCTAACTTCGCATCGAAATTTGACTACTTCATTTGTCTCAATTGTCGGCGATGAAACTAAAAATTGCGTGTAACTGCACCCGAAACCAAACGGAAACATCGCCTCATTTCCATCCCGATCAAGTTTCCATTGACCATGCCAATAGTCGTATGTAATTTTTTTGGCATTGCGATCAAAAAATGGCAAATGCGATTCGTCGTGCGGTATTACAAACGGCAAACGCCCCGATGGGTTTACTGCGCCCGACAAAATGTTTGCAAGTGCCCGACCACCGCTGATGCCGCTATACCAACCCATGACAACTGCCGGCACTTCGTTGATCCACTCTGACATAACGACGGCACTACCAGCCACGATCACGACAATTGTTCGCGGTTGCACTTTGGCAACAGCGCGAATCATTTGCACATCAGCATCAAGTAACCGAATTGACTCTCGATCGCCGCCAATCGAGAAAGTGCCATTGCGAGATTTGATACGCAATTCATCTGGCGCGTAATGGTGATTTTCGCGCATGTATTTTTCATATTCACTGGCTAACACTGGGTCATCTTGTCGCGGAATTTGTTTGACCATGTCAACCGTGTCTTCGGAGTCACCAATGAATTCGCCTTCTTCTTCTTTTGTGTAGCCGACAACCACAATTGCAACATCTGACTGCTTAGCTAGTCGCGCTTGCTCTTCGAGGTTTGCACCTGGCTCGTAAACAACTTCGCAATTTGAAAAGTGCTCGCCGACACCAATTAACGGCGTGACAACATTTGGTGCCATTACATCACTGCTGCCACCGTCACCGATATTGCGTGCGGCCGCAAGACGACCAAACATCGCAATTTTCGAGCCAGGCTTCAGTTCTAAAGGCAAAAGTGTTGCGCCGCCGACACTTTCATTTTTTAAAAGAACCATTGACTTCTCGGCGACTTCTTGACTGAGTATCAAGTGTTCTTTACACAACACAACTGAGCGATCGCGCACCGATAATTTGCCGATATTGAACTTCAACATCGTGGCAATTGTGCGAGTTACCGCACTAGCGACAAGTTTTTCAGTGATCAAACCTTCTGCGAGTGCGGCGACTATCGGCGCATTTCGAATCATGCGATACGGCATCTCAACATCAAGACCTGCTTGCAAAGACTTCACGCCATCTCGAACGCCAAAGATCCAGTCTGAAATTACAAAACCTGTGAACCCCCATTCGCCACGCAAAATTTCGGCAAGCAGTTCTTCGCTTTGGCTGCACCAATGACCATTGACTGAGTTGTATGCAGTCATTACACAAGCAACACCTTCATCAACGATTCGTTTGAAGTGAGGTAGATAAACCTCGTGCAATGTACGTTCGTCGACTGTCACATCGACACCAAAACGCGCATTCTCCATAGAGTTGAGTGCAAAGTGTTTAAGAGTTGCCATCACATGGCGTTGCGCACCACGAGTTAAGCCGGCGCCCATTTCACCAACATGATGCGGGTCTTCGCCATAAGTTTCTTGTGCTCGTCCCCATGCGGGATGACGCAACAAGTTGACGCAAATACCGCCGTAAAGGTCTGCGCCAATCGTTCGAAGTTCTTTGCCGATGGCATCGCCGACCCGCGTTTCTAGTTCGGGGTCAAAAGTTGCGCCGCGAGCCATCGACACCGGAAATGCAGTCGCCTCGCCCACAACAACGCCTCGAGGGCCATCTGAAAAATGAAAACCAGGAATGCCAAGTCGTTCGACTTTTGCCGCCCTGAACGGACGACTGTGGTAGCCGCCAGTTGTTATGTCTTTGATGCCTATCCAAAACGGCACTGCCCCGTCGAGACAATGAACTTTTTCTTCAAGCGTCATCGAATCAACTAGTTCAGCGGCAACTACCTCAGGCTTTGTTCCGTTTTTTACCTTTTCAAGCGCAAGTTCATATGCGGTTGCCACGAGATGAGACTAGGCGAAAACAAATTTCGCTAAAACTTTAAGACTTTTATTCGACGCGCAGGCCAGAGATTGCGCGAGCGATAACGAGTTGCTGAATTTCTGAAGTTCCTTCAAAAATGGTGTGAATCTTGGCGTCACGGTGCCAACGTTCAACTGGATATTCGCGCGTGTAGCCGTAGCCACCCAAAATCTGAATCGCATCTTCGGTAACGCGCACTGACATCTCTGATGCGTAGTACTTGCTTTGCGAACCTTCGGCATTTTTGTAGCCGCCGTTCTTTGCAAGCCATGACGCGCGCCAAATGAGCAAACGTGCTGCATCAATCTCGGTAATCATGTTGGCAAGTTTGAAAGCAATTGCTTGATGCATGATGATCGGCTTGCCAAATGCCTTGCGCTCTTTGGCATAATCAAGTGCAAATTCGTAAGCCGCACGGGCAATGCCAAGGGCTTGTGCGCCAACTGCAGGACGAGTTGCTTCGAATGTCGCCATCGCTGGTTGTTTGCCACTCGAAGTGCCTTCGCGATAGCGCGCAAGTTTTGCATCGAGTTTTTCTTTGCCACCTAACAAGCACCGACCCGGAACTCGAACATCTTCGAGAACGACTTCGGCAGTGTGACTGGCGCGAATGCCATGCTTTTGATATTTCTGTCCTTGACTTAGACCCTTTGTTTTTGGTGGCACGATGAAACTTGCTTGACCACGACCTTTGAGTTCTGGGTCTACGGCGGCAACTACAACGTGAACATCAGCAATGCCACCGTTGGTGATCCATGCTTTTGTGCCGTTTAAGACCCACTCATCATTGGCTTCGTCATAAACAGCACGAGTACGCAAGTTTGAAACATCGCTACCGGCGTCGGGCTCGCTGACGCAGAACGCGCCGAGTTTCACATCGTCGGCGGTGCCATAACACTGCGGCACCCACTCCATCATTTGTTCTGGCGTGCCATTGCCGGCGATACCTGCTGCTGCAAGACCTGAGCCCATGATCGCCATGCCGATGCCAGCGTCGCCCCAGAAAAGTTCTTCGATTGCAACAACCATCGTCAGACCAGTTGGGTCAGACATCGCATTCATGATGAAATCGAGACCGTAGAGACCGATCTTGGCTGCTTCTTGAACAACTGGCCACGGAAATTCTTCGCGTTCGTCCCACTCGTGCGCGGCGGGGCGAATTGTGTCTACAGCGAACTGATGCACCCAATCTTTGAGTTGAAGTTGATCGTCGTTGAGAGAGAGTGAGAAATCAGCCATGGCTACAAGTTATCCGCGACGAAGCGTGGTGCCAGCCTTGGTGGTTTCGACGAGATAGCCAAGTGCCTGCAATTCGGCACGCAATTTGTCGGCAGTGGCGAAATCTTTTGCCGCACGGGCAGCGTCTAGCGCGGTGGCTTTTGCCTGCGCGTCAGCGTCAACTTCTTGAGCAACATCAAGTTGTAAACCAACTGCGATGCACATTTCGCGCACGGCTGACGCCACACTCGCAGCGCTTTGGTTGTCGCCTGCATCAACTGCGACGTTGGCGCGACGCACAGCATCAAACAACACGCCCATCGCCACTGGCGTATTCAAGTCGTCGTTCATCGCTGCGCGAAATGCATCGAGCGTTGCGACATCTGGTGTTGCGGTCAACGAACTAGTGCGAGAGGCAAACGAGTCGATGCCAGCAAGCGCGTTGAC
>Ga0255186_1000060_pt1 | contig 20442 bp, 15 predicted proteins | sample Miss_Cont_RepC_0_FD_183635 | JGI IMG/M metagenome (GOLD analysis project Ga0255186, IMG submission 183635) | Freshwater microbial communities from Mississippi River, Louisiana, United States - Miss_Cont_RepC_0h | ecosystem: Environmental > Aquatic > Freshwater > River | place: USA: Louisiana...
GCAACCGAATGCGCATGAGTGTGCGCACACTCAAGAAAAAATTGACGGCGCGCATCGGTATGCGCATAACGGCCCCAGTGAAATCGTTTCGAATTAAGCCGGAGCGCCGCAACCGCCCGACGAACCTTACCCTTGATCCGCAGATCAAGGAGCAGGCGATTGCGCTCGCACGGGAGCTGGGCTACCGATCACTCAGTGAGTGGGTGGCCGAGCTGCTGCAGAGCGAGATTACGAGGAACGCTTCGCTCTTGAAGACGGACGCGCTGGCGCAAGCAGCCGGCGGACGCGGCGGTCGTACTCGGAAAGTTCGACGCGAGACAAGTAGGTGAGCGCGAGGCGTAGGGCGGCGCGATAATTTACCGCATCAGGCGTCGCTGGGATTTTGTAACGCAAGTGCATGGCGAGGGGTTGTAGCGAATTTCGCTCTCCCGTTCCGGCAAGTACGGGAAATGCGTATGTCGCAGCTGAATCACCCAACAATACCTAGCAGGGTGGGACACCAGCTGTCCCAGCCTATGGCTTTAGCGCAAAAAATTTGTCTGCTTCAGCCTTGGTCGTGAGCCCGCGGTAATGGCGGTAGAGCATCGTCGGGTTGCCGTTGTGGCCGAGCCAAATTGCAACCTGGCCTGGATTGTTGGTGAGGGCCACGGCGTAGGTCGCGAAGGAGTGACGCAGGCAGTCCTGCGGCCACTTGGCCATGCCCGCGGATTCACGGCAGCAGTAGACAAACGTGCGCCTGGTAGTCGGAAGGACGTCTTCGTTTGGCCGGCCAGGAGTGAGCCAGCGCCACAAGGTGTCCGGCAGGTTCTCCATCACTCGCGTGGCGCCTGTCTTGGCGATCTCGCCTGGTACGCGGATGATCTTTTCGTCGCAGTTGACGAACTCCCAGCGCAGCTGCGGCTTGTTGTCGCCGGCCATCTCCTCCGGCCGGATTCCGGCGAAGAGCATCAGCGCCAGGGCGGATCGCAGCCGGGGCTGGCACTTGTCCAACAGCTGCCTGCACTGCGGCACCGTCAGGAATTTCGTGGAGCCTTCGCCTCCGTTGGCTGGTGCCTGAAATTCCAACCCCTGCGTCACGACCTCATGAACGAGCGGCGGATCCTTGTGCAGTGCGTAGCGCCAGAACGCTCGAGCGGCTCGGGCGGTGGCCGCCCGCGATGATGCGCTCTCCGTCAGTTGCTCGAGCCACTCCTTGAACTCGCCTCGAGTGACACTGGCCATCTGCCGGTCACCGAACTTCGCGACGATGGTGTTGATTCGTTCTTCGTACCAGCTGTAGGTGGCGTTGCGGCGCCCAGAGGTGAGGCGACTGCGCAGGAACTCGTCGGCCACTGCTTCCACTAGGGCGATCTTCAGATTGGCGCGGCGGTTCATGGCCAGCATGGCGGCCTGTTCCAGCGTGAGATTGAAAGGCGCCAGCAGGGCCAGGGCCTTGCGTGCATCGTTGCGTTGCGAGGGCGTGAGGGCGTAGTTGGAGCGTGTCATGAAAATCTTCCCTGACTATCAATCAGGCGTCGGTCATCGACACCTGAGCAAAAGTCCGAGGTGCTTCAAAAATCACTACACCTTCAGAGGGGGAAAATGTCACCGAAATTTACCCCCGACTTTTGTAAGTGGCACAAAAAAACCCCCTTTTTCAGGGGGCTTTTTTTACGTAACTCCTTGGCGGAGAGGGTGGGATTCGAACCCACGGTACCCTTTCGGGCACGCCTGATTTCGAGTCAGTAATTGAGCGTCTGATTGTCAACGAGTTACGCGGCGGCCTTGTGTTGGTTTTCTGACTTTAGGCGCTTTGCCTCCAGAAAATGGCCGTGCGCCGTCTCCGAGATCCGAAAAGACCGATGGCATTTTTTGCACTGCATGCCGTACCGTTTCGTGCCGTCGGCGGTGACTCGGACACCGCGTTGGACAAACACTTCCAGCGAAGCGCACGCCGGGCAAGACCACTTGTCCTTGCCGGCCAGCACGCCGGCGTGCGTCTTGTGCGAAACGTGCGGCGCCAGCTTCGCGTAGACCTTCTCCAGCATCGCGACGTCCCGTTTGCAGTACCGCACCATGCGCTGCAGAGCGTCTTCATCGCGCTCCAGCACGACGGCCTTCCACAGGCCGAACTCGATCTTGATCTTGCCGCCGACGCCCAGGAACTTGCCGAGGTAGTCCAGCCGGTTGCTGTTGAAGAGGAACCTGCGCCTGGCCCACTGCAGCGTGTCGACGGTCTTGTAGTCGGGGAAAGTCAACAGTCCGTGGTGAACGCAGCGGGCTTTCACCCAGGGCAGGTCGAAGTTGTCGCCGTTGTGGGCCACCAGCTCGTCGGCACCGGCGGCAACTTTCAGGAACTCCTCCAGCATCGTCCGGTCGTCCTGCTTCTCGTCCCAGGTCAGCGCGTGAACCTTTCCCTCGCCCTCCCACTTGTAGCCGATGCAGATGATCGTGCGTTCGTGGAGGATGTTGTCGTGGTCGATGTTGATTTTGTACCCCGTGCGCCACGACAGGACGATGTTCGGGGACGTCTCGATGTCCCAGAACAGCCGCCGGAGCTTCGTCCCGCGGAGGTTCACTTACGTGAGTACCGACTGCCAAACCACCAGAACAGGGCCGTGAACGCGCCGAAGGTGATCTCGCCGAGCATCTGCTGGCGGGCGGCCTCGGGCGACACGCTGAACACGTAGACGAGCACCAGCAGCAGCGCCCAAGTCAGGCCGGGCCGAGTGAAGTTGCGGAAGGCGTCGACGCCGAGGTAGACGTTGGCGATGAGCGGCGAGGCGCTCGCCGGAATCTGCAGGGCGCCGGCGTTCTCCTGGCTCTTAGCGAAAGCATTCCAGGCTGCCTCGCGCTCGGCGGCCTGAACCTTGGCATTGAGCAGCATGATTTCGACCTCGGCGTCCTTCTTCTTGCGCCAGGTCTCGAAAACCGAGGTGCCGAGGTGAAGTATGCTGCCGAAGATGCCGCCGCCGGCGGCGTTGAACAGGATGTCGGTGATGCTCACTTGGCCTTCCTTTCGATCATGCGTTGCGATTCCTCGAGCGAGTTGGCCACGCCTACGAGTATGCCGACTGGCGAGTAAACGCGGTACTTGCCGCCGGCTTTGTTGACGACGTTGAACCCGACATTGCTGCGGTAGACCGTGCCGTTGGGCATGGCCTCTGGCATCAGCTGAATTAAACCTGCGTTGGTTCCGTTTATTTTCTGGCGCGTCGAATCTGACACGCGAATTGAGTCTTTCTTGATCTCTGCTCCAGACCTCTTGAGCAGCGCCTTGTAAAGACCGCTCATCGGGTCGAGCGGATCAAGCGCACGGTTCAGCAAATAGTCGGTGGGGTTAGTAGCTTCTTGGCTGGCCACGCGGAGGTCTCGGATGGCAGCGGCTCGGAACTCGGCCACCTGCTCCGATGGGGTCATGTTCTCCCACAAATTAAGACCCTGAGACTCGCGCAGGGCTTTCGACAATTTGTCCGTTTTGCCGAGGCCATTCGCAAACCCCGCGGCCTTTGTTCCGTATTGCTTGATGGCGTCCGACCAAACCGGATCTTTAAGGTCAAGCTCCAGACCAGAACCCGCGACACGTTGAGCGAAAGCGGGCAGATCGCCAGCCGGCATGAACTGCGCCTGGCCTACGGAAGTCGCTGCCTGCCCCGCATCATCTCGGCCAGCATTTCCAGATCCTGGTCGCTCGGGCGTTTGTCCGCCACTGTCCCCGCGAAGTACTTCTCCCGACCCTGCTTCGATTGCGCGGCGGCGCCGCCCCAGTTCATCTGACGTGCTAGCTCCGAGTAAGTCTTCGGAGAATTTTCGACCGTATTCTTCGCGGCCGACGACGTGGGTTGAGAAGTGGGCTTCGTTTGCATAGCTGATGTTGTCGCCGTCGAGCGCAGCCTTGGCCTTTCTGGCGTTGGCCATCCAGTCCTTGGCGAAAGTGGTGAAGTTTTGTGGGTCTAAGTGTTGTGCGTCGTAACGTCCAGAAATCTCTGGAACATACTGTGTCCTGATCCCGATGGTTTTTCCATTCTGATCTTTGGCAACGGTGAAACCGTCTATGCCATTCTCGCGGAAGACCTTCATCACCGCTTGAATATCCTGTTGGGAAGCCGGCTTTTTGAACCCGATTTCCATGCCTGGACGAGCGTTGGCGTGATCACTTTCGACCAGTTTCGAAAGGAACACGTCGGTCTGCAGGCTTTCTGGTCGAGAAGCGATGTCGACGAGCTTCTGCAAAACCGGCATCGGATTGGTGCGCCGCTGCAGGGAAAACTCTACGTCCAGAGACGGCTCGATCACGTCTCCGTACAGACCCTCGGTAAACGTGACGCGAGAGACAACTGAGCCAGGCTCCTTGGTGCCTCGACCGTAGCGGTCGACCTCGAGCTTGTTGATCGCTTCTCGGATCTCGTTTGCTGCTGCACGCTGACGCTCGGGTGAGTAAGTGGCCTCGTCACGGAATGTGGTCACGCCAGCCTGATAGCGGCGCAGATTCAGTTTTCCGGCCTCTTTATCGAAAGACGATTTTTCACCGCCCACGGAATTAGTCCAACCGTTGCGGTCCCACACATCCTTTTCGGCAAACCACATCAGCGCCTGAAGATCGTCGGGATTGATGTTCAACCGACGGCCAACCTCTTCGTAAATCTTCTGCGCGAAAACGAAGTCGCCGCCGTAGGTGCCGTTCTTGTCGAGCAGATAGTCCACTCCGGTCTCTTGCTCTGGCAGCAGGCGCCACTGTTTGCGTTTTCCCTCGTACAACAAGCGGCGCAGATTGCGCGCAGCCCAGACGTCAATGGTGGCGGCCAGGGTGCGCCCGGTGAGATTGCCGGCAAAGTTTGGCGTCTTCGGTCCCTTGGTCTGTTCGACCCAGTTACCGTAGAGAACCTGAAGCACTTTCTTCGAGTTTGCGTTGTACTTAGCGCCGTTGGAGCGCAACGGCACCTCGTCGAAATCGTTGATGCGTTTCCTGACCTCGTCGTTGAGAGAGAATTGGCTGATGGACTTGCCCTGATTCTCCTGTTTCCAGTCTTCGAACAGCTTGCCAGAAGCAGCGTCCTGTTTCACGCGAGTGACGTGCTCATGATAACGCTGCACCAAGTCGTCGTAGGCGCCGGAGCTGAATAGCTTGAGTGCTTCGAGAGCCTGACGGAAATTCGTGTCTACCGGCGTCCTTGCAGAAGTAGCGCCGAGCAGCTGGCCAAACACTTCAATGTTGGCACCTAGCTCTCGCTGGAAAAATTCGCGCATGCGCTGGTACCAACCGAGACCCTTGCGAATCGAAGAACGCTGAAGTGACTGCTTGGCGTCCTTTTCCAAAAGGTCGGCGCCTTGCTTTACGGCAACATCGTCGACGCGGCTTAGGCCGGGTGCATCGCGGAGATCGTAGGAAACCTTTTCAAAAACTACGCCGCGCTTTTGACGACCCTTGTCGTCGAGCACCGGATTCCCGTCTGCGTCCTCCAACAAAGCGATCTTCGGCATGCCGGACTGATCTCGCTGAATAACCAACCGAACCGCTTCTGGGTTTTCGCGGGCGACCTGAGTAATTCGCTTTTCTGCGTCAATAAGCGCCTTCCTGTCTTCCGGTCCAAGGTCTCTCTTAATTTCAGAAAGGGACCGTCCAAGGTTGGCTTCTTTTTCAGCCTTCGCCTCGGCTTTGCCCTGGGTGTCGTAAACTCCGACACGCTGACCGTCAGGCCCGTAGAGATGAAATTTTCCAGAAGGAGTTTTTACTACGCGGAATTTCTGCGGGCTAGACCACACCTCGCCCTCCGGCATCTTCTCCGAGGGCATCCAGTTCACCTTCTGCCGCTGCCACGCCAGCTCGGACGCGGCGATGCGCTCGCCGGTCGGGCGAATCTGAATGATGCGGTCGAGGCGGATGTCGCGGATGAACTTGGCGCCGCCCTTTTCATCCTGGCCGAAGTGCTGATTGAGGAACGCGGCCTTGTCCGGCGTCATGCCAGGCAAATCCCTCGTGCGCACCCCGTTCGGGTCCGAGATGTTGTCGAAGTAGCGCACCGAATCGGCCAGAAAGCCGTTCATGTCTGCGGCGTAGGGACCGAGTCGACCGCGGGACGCCAGATCACTGGCGTCCGCACGCAACTTGGAGATGTCGACCACCTTGGCCACCGGGTTGCCGGCTTCGGAGATGTAGAGGCTGTAAGGTGCGACCTCGCGCTGGGACACGCGGATGCCTGAGGAATAGCGGCTCGTCCATTTTCCCGTCAGGCGGCTTTTCACGCGCTTGGTGGCAGCGCCGTACTCCATAAACAGCACGTTGCCTTCGCCGGCCTTGGCCTGCGCCAGAACGGAATTGGAGAAGTGCGTCAGCGCCTCGCGCAGCTTGTTGGACATGCCAGGAGCGGACTGGATTGCCGCGAGCTGCTCGGGCGAGATTCCGCTGCCAACGATCTTGTCGTCCACGACGCGCAGATGCGGTTTGGTGACGTCGGCCACCGGCGTGGTGGCGACGACATTGCGCAGCGCCTCGGTGTTGGAGGCGTCTTCCTTGGCGAGCACGTCGTCCGGTTTGAGTGAAACGCTTCCGTCCGCATTGCGGGCGGCGACGCCCATCTCAAGTGCCTTCTGCGCCACGACTGGCGAGTTGATGTCCTTCTTCTGGATCACGACGCCGGTTGCGTCGGCCAGCATCATGCGTTCTGCCAGGTTGCGGCGTGCGCGCACCAGGTCGCGCAGCATTCCGTTCAGCGCGGGGCTGGCGGCCTGGAGGTCTTTGAAGACGATTGACTCGACCGGCTTGGCGCCGAGGCCGAGGCCATCGGCCAGCTGGCGCAGGCGGCTGTTGGCGTCCCGCGTAAGAGCCATGTCGAGAAGGTGCCGAGTCACGCCGCTGAATCCGCGCAGCATCTCGTCTGGATTGCTGCCGGAGATCAGGCGTCCCATGTATTCAGCGCCCAGCTCGTTGGACACCAGGCGCGCCTTTTCGGCGAACGTGCTTGCCTTCTCCCATTCAGGATTTGCCGGCGCCTTGGACTTGTACTCGTCAAAACGCGCCTCGACCTCGCTGGGCGACAACAGTCCCTCGCTGGCCTGGACGACTTTGCCGTCCGGCTGGGTTACGAACGTGCCGACGATCTCCTGCTTAATTCGCTCGGCCTGCGGGCGCAGCTGCTCGACCGAGTCCAGAGCATGGAACAGCTCATGGCCGGCGGTATAGTTGCTGGCCATCTTGCTCGAGTTGATGACGACCTCGGGCTGGCCAGCATTTATCACCTGCACGCCGCGGGCGTCATTGCCAAAGCGTTCCTTGAATGCGACGTCATCCAGCACCGTGAAGGTCGCGTCCTTAAGCGATCCTTGCAGGAGATTGCGGATGTCCATCGTGTTGACCGCCGCATCCAGCCCGTCGCGTTCGGCGATCAACTCAAAGTTCTTCCTGGTTGGTTCATCGGCATTCTCCAGGAACCGGCGGAAGTCAGCAGCGCGGTTTTCCGCCGCCACCTTTCCTCTCGCGGTATCAAACGCCCTGACCCCGGTGCCAGCGGCTCCACCGAGTACTCCGCCACTTCCAAAGCCGGCAGCAGCACCCTCCGCTCCGCCGGACAAGTAGCCGAGGCCGGCGCCGATTGCGGAGCCCTCGAGCGCGCCGGCGGCTCCGGCGAGACCGAGGTCAATCGCACGGTCTCCACCGTAGCGGCCGACGACACCTACTGCGCGGTCAATTTTCCCGGCGTTTGGAGCCATTCCGACGGCTTCCATCGGCCCGATGCGACTGCCTCCCTCGGCTAGGTTTTCTCCCGCCCTGGCGGCGATTTCAGCCACCTTGTCGGCCAGCTTGATGCCGCCCACCAATCCGGCGGCCTCACGAACGCCAGGCACGCCCATGACGACGCCGGTGATTCCGGTGGCCGCGGCTGCTCCTCGAAGGGCAGCGGCATTCGGACCACTGGCGCGCAACGCGGCTTCAGTTGCTGCGTCAACCGCGCCGGCAACCGGGGCAGTGACCAGGCGCGCCGCTTTGGCGCCCGCCTCTAGGCCGGCTCCAAAAGCCCTACTGGCAAGTCGGCTGGCTCCCATAGCCTCGCCAATTCCAGGAATCAGGAGAGTCGGGTCGGCCACTAGGGCCAGGGCGTTCTTGACGTCGTTGTTGACGTATTCGGATGGAATGCCGGTGACGGTGTCGTCGCCTTTGTCGAGGGCCTCGGTCTTGCGCGCAAATTCGCGAGCCTCTTTCCACTGATTCAGGCGTTCCTCCGGCTTTCCGGTTCCGTTGATCCAGTCCTTGAACCGAAAAAACACCGAGCTGGGATCCTCGGCCTGAGCGAGCATTCCGTACAGCTGACGAGTGCCTTGGGCACCAGCCTCGACCACAGTTCCGGCTGCAACTGCCGGGTTGAGGTTTTGGGACTCAAAAAGTCCGAGCAGACCTTTCCCGAGCACTTGTGCTACTGAACCCGCGGCGGAGGCGGCAGTATCTAGGAAGTTCGACTTCTTTTCCTGCATGTACTGCTCGTACAGCTTGAAATCGTCGACCGTCATGCTGCGGTCGAACTTGGCATCCTGGCTCAAATCAAAAGCCACGTCCGACCCGTTCCGCGAGAAGTCGCGGCGGATGACTGAGCTGATTACGGACTCAGGCGTGCCAGCCTCGAACTCCAGCACCGCGCCTCGAGATGGAAGCTCAACGCGAATCGGTGCGCTCATTATTTGATGCGTTGACCCTTGGTGTTGTACTGAACGACCGATCCCGGCTGGCTGACTTCTCCGGTGGTCAGCTTTGCCGACCCCGCGTCCTCGAATCCAAGCGTGCGCGCCTTGTTCAGAAGATTCCGTTGAGTAAACGCACCCAGGCTTTGCAGCGACGCCTTGGTGTTGCTGTCGATGCTAAACAGTTTCGTCGGATTTGAGATGATCTCACGAAGCATGGCGTACTCCGACTCATTCACCGCGCCGGGGCCGGTGATGGCAACGCGGAGCTTGCCCTGCAGTCGCGTCGCGATGCCGTTGGCCAACTTGTTGGCTTCCGTGCCAGGCGTGCGAACGCCTGGAGTATCGGTCAAGGCGATCAGTTGTTTCACATCCTCGACAACGTCGGCTGCGTTTCCAACTGCGTCGCGGAACTCCTTCGCTTCCTGAAGCGAGGGAGCGAGGAACTGTTGGCCTCCGAAGTTTACCGTCAGCTCGCGTACCTTGTTCTGCCACTGCAGAGCCTCGTTGGGCGTAAGGCCCTCCACCTTGGGCGGGTTTACGATGTGCGCGACCTTGCCGTCTGCCATGACCGCGAACGCAACAGGCTTTCCGTTCTCGTCCTTGATGGGCTTCATCGAGATGCTAGGCTCGACGCCGAACGCATCCTTGGCCTGCTCGAGGAACTTCGGGTTCAGTTTGCCGCCGCCGGCGATGTAGTTGGCCACGAACTGCGTGTACTTCTCGTTGGCCGGAATTTCCGCCATGACAGTCTGCTGGGCCTGCGAGGTCTGGCCGACCTTTGGCATAGTCGCGTTGAACGCGGGAGGCGCCGACAGATCGCGCTGCTGAATTGCCGCAGGCGCGGGCTCGACGATTGGTTTGGCCTGCGGAGTCGGCAGTTGAGCGGCCCGCGTGGTGCCTCCGGCGACCGAAGCGAAGCGAGCGATGTCGACGTCCGGTCGGACAGCATTGTCCTGCGGCAGCACGATAGGTTTCGCCGGAGGCTTGATGGAAACATTGGTCGAGAACGGTGAAGCACCCTGAAGCGCCTGCAGAGCGGGAGGCGCCATGTTTTCGCCGTTGATGTATCGACTGGCGTCCATGAGCCCGCTGACGGGCGTCTGAACGGTTTCCTGGCGCGTCTTGGGCGTTCCCATGTACGCTTCGGTAAACGCCCGCTCGTTTGTCGCGTCCTGTCGGGCCGCGTTAATTTGAAGCTGCGCCAGGGATTGCTGCAGTTCTGCGGTTTTCCGAGCAGTCTCTATCTGATCCTTCTGTACGTCGCGATTGTACCGCTCCTTTGCGATCATGATCTCAGGCAGGAAAGCCTTGAGATCCTTATTTGTGACAGTGCCGGCCTCGATCTTCTTGGAGATGCTGTCAACGCGATCAGGCTTCAGGTACTTGAGCAAAGTCTCGTCCTGAATCGAACCCATGACCTGGCTCGAAAGAATGCCACGCTCTTCCTCGTTCTGCGCGTACTGCTTGATCGCGTTGCCGATGCTTTCGCCGATGCCGGCCAAGGCGCCGCCGTAGCTGCGGGCGATCTGCCCGGTGGCATCGGTGTAGCCCGGCGGAAGCGGCGAGATGAACTGAACTTGTTTGTCGTAGACGGAGCGCATGACTCAGGCCTTTCCGAGGGTTGCGACGCGAGCGTCCATCCAGCGGCGAATGACCGCCTTGACGCGGGGCTTGTCGGAGATCCAAAGCGCGAAGCTCGGTCCGAACTTGTTGTACAGTTTCTGGAACCAGCTCGGAGCCCGCGTGGCCAGCCAGGTGCGGAAGCGGCGCCACTTGGGGTTGGTTTCGCCGTAGACTTCACGGGCGACCCAGCAGCCAGGCTTAGGAAATCCAGCTCCGGCCCATCCTCCTGCGGCCGATCCAAGGCCCTGCATCAGGCCGGCAAACTTTGCCGCGCTGGCCTGGGCCGACGCGATGTTCGCGGCGTTCTGCGCCTGCTGGTTGCCGCCGTAAATGTTGTTGGCGTAGCTCGACTCGGGGTTGAACAGCGCGGGGCCGGCGATCTGCTGCAGGCCGACACCCTGATTCTGCATGCCCTGCGCCTGCGCAAACGCGGCGGACGGCCGGCCGAGGACGGCTTGAAACGGATCCGACGCGGTGGCCTGACGTAGCCCGACCAGATTCGCAGCAAACGAGCGGTCCGCGGCCGTGTTCTGGCCCTGCAGCTGCGCAAGCTGGCCGAGGTTCTGCAGGTACTGCTGGCGAGCACCCTGATTGAACTGGGTGTTGAATTGATTCGCGTTCAGGAAATTCGCGACGTTGGCCTGGTCGGCCTGCAGGTTCGCCGCCTGATTCGCCTGCTGGGCGCGGAGGAGAGCCTCCACGTTGAACTGGCCGGCCTGCAGGTTGGCGGACTGGTTGGCCAGCTGCGCCTGCATGCCCTGCTGCGCGTTGATCTGCTGGGCCTGCTGGAACGCGGCGTTCTGCGCGGCCTGATTGGCGAGCTGGGCGCGGAGCGAGAGGTCGCGGGTCAGCGACTGCGCCTGCAGGTTTGCACCCTGATTCGCCAGCTGGGCCTGCATAGAGGCGCCCTGATTGGCCTGCGCGGCGGCGAGAGCGTTGCCGATGTTTTGGCCCTGGATGGCCACGTTCTGGCCGAGGACGCCCTGCGCGAAGCCGCGGTTTTGAGCCTGCTCGCCCAGCAGCTGCTGGTTGATCTGCCCGGCAAGGCCGATGTTCTCGAGCTGGCGGTTGCGCTGGTTGATGAGCCGGTTCTGCACCTCACCGAGGGCAGCCTGGTCACCGAGGCCCATGCCGCGGGCGGCGTAGGCGGCGCGGGTGGCCTGCGTGGCGTCGCGCATCTCCTGCTCGGAGAGCTGGCCTCCCTGGCTGATGGCGTCCAGGGCCTGTTGCTGCAGGCGCTGCGAGATGACCGAGGGACCGGCATCCATCGCCTGCTGCGTGAGTTTGTCCTGCAGCGGCCCGCCCTGAATCTCGCCGGCGCGGATGGACGGGTTGTTGACCATCATCGCGTTGATCGCGGGACCGCCGTCGACGCGGATGGCGTCGTAGGGATTCACCGGAGTCGCGTTGATCTGATTTGCCTGCAGCGCGGTGGGGTTGGCCAGCTGCTGCGCGCTCAGGCGGTCGGCCTGAAGATTCGCGAAGTTGACGCCGGACTGCAGCTGCTGCTCGAGCATCGTCTGGCCCGACCCAGGCCCCTGATTCTGCATCGCGGTCGCACGGTCAAGCTGGGCTTTCAGCTCGGGGTTGGCGTTCAGGAATGCCTGGCTGGCGCGAGCACCGAGGCCCTCGACGTCCTGGATGTCAGCGGTGCGCTGCGCGGTGTTGCTGGCGGCGCTGATCTGGGACAGCTGCGGGTTGATGCGGCTGTAGAGGTCGATGAGACCCATCTGGCCGTTGCCACCCATCAGCGAGGTCTGCGCGTTCTGGAGCGCCAGCTGAGTGTACAGCGGCTGGTACTGCGCCTCGGAGGCGTAGAGCTGTGGCGCCAGCTGGATCTGGTTCGCGAGCGTGTCGCGAGTCTCCTGCGCGTAATCTCGGGGCGGGGCGGCTTGTACGGTTGTAGATCCCATGACGTGTCAGCGTTGAGCGGCTAGCGCGATGTAGCGCGGTGTGAGTTCCCGCGGGCCGCTGGGGCGAAGCGCAAAGATGCGCTGCACTGAACCTGGCGGCCACAACTGGAACATCTTGAGAAAAAGCAGGGAGATGGCCCTCGGGCGGGAGCTGATGACGTCGAGGATAAGCAGGATGCGGCCCTTCGGGTTCGTGGGCTTCCACTCCCAGCGGTTGCCGATCTCGTCGGGGTCGCACTGAATCGCGGTGCCGATGGCCACCGGCTCGCCGCGGTCATGCACCAGCGCGAGGGTGTTCTGCTTCGCGTGGAAGGCGATGTACTGGCGCACGAACTCGCGGTCCCAACCGGCGAAGCAGCCGTCCTTGCCGTGCGCGACGGCAAAGTCGGTGATCCGCTCAAGCGGGTCGTTGATGTTTGCGGCGGCGTTCATCAGTCCTCCGAGATGACCTGCTTGCCGGGAACCACGGCGTAGACGCGCAGGCCGCCGATGGTCGGCCGGCCGGACGTCGTGTTGATTTCCAAGTCGAGACCGAAGCCGCGCTTCGCGATGCGGAAACGCTTCGTGTAGTCCTCGGCCGTGGACGAGGTGAACGCGAAGACCTGGCTGGAATTGTCGGGGTTGACCGCCTTGGCCACGACGTTGAGCGCGTCGGAGCCGACCATCGACATGTCCATCTCGGCATACGAAAACCGCTTCCCGGCGAACGTCTGGTAGAAGTAGCGGCGGGTGACGATCTGACCGAGGATGTCGTTGGAGTTGAAGCTGGTCGTGAGCGTGGCCGGCAGGACGAAGGGCAGCGGGACGCCGGAGCCGGTGGGCAGGTACTCGTCGTAGTTGAGTTCCTCCATCACGAAGATGCCGCCCTCCTTGTTCGTGGCGTACAGCCGGCGGGCGCTGCCGTAGATGGCCACAAGCAGGTTGTCGATATACATGCCGCTCGGGAACGTGTCGACCGACTCCCAGGCCTTGTTCAGCATCGAGTACACCAGCACGGCGTTGTTGCGCGTGGAGGCGTCGAGCGGAACGGCCAGGTAGTAGCGGTTGTTGAAAACGCGACCGACGGCGTTCTGCACGGCGTTCGCGTTGATGCGGCGAATGATGTCCGAGATGGGGTCCGACAGTGGCGTCGTGTTGCCGAGCAGCTTCAGGTCAAGCGACGGGTTGAGCAGATACACGCCGTTGTCGGACAGGAAGAAAATGAACTCGCCGGCATTCACGACGCTGCGGCGAGCCGAGCATCCGAACTCCGACGTGAGCGACTTGATATACGAGTTGCCGCCGGGGGAAGCGCCCGACGTGTAGCCGTTCGGGTCGATATAGGCGTAGTAGATCGAGTTGCGTTCGAAGATAAGGAACTTGTCCTCCTGCCACGGCTGGAACCCGACTATATAGTCGTTGGAGCCCAGGTTGATCGTGAACTGGTTGAACGTCAGGTCCCAGGTATTGTAGTCGAAATAATCGGACGCGGCGATCTTGTCGCGCTCGCGCTTCACGATGATCCGGTTCTGGAAATAGATTCCGAAGTCGGCCGGCGGGAAGTTGGCGCTGACGCCGGTGGTCACGGTCTGCGTGACGACGGTGATCGAACCGACGCCGTCCCAGACGAGCGCAGGCTTGGCCTTCTGGGCGAACGGCGTGCCCGCGGTCGACGCTGGCGTGCCGGTCATCGTGTAGTCGTAGGTGTTCGCGGTGACGTTGCTGATGACCCAGGACCCGTTGAAAAGGGCGTCGGTCATTCCGGTGATCGTCACCTCGGTGCCGTTTGCGTAGCCGTGCGCGGTCTGCGTGACCGTGGCCGTGGCTCCCGAGTTCGTGATCGTGACCGAGACACGCGCTCCGGCCGGACCTCCGCGCAGGATGAAGAACTTGTTGTCGGCCTGGAAGCAGCAGACCTTGTCGCTCGCGGTGATCGTGCGTCCGGTCGGATAACTGACCGATGACGTCGAGGCGACGACGGTGTCGTAGATGAAGATGGCGCTCGCGCCGACCATGACGACCTTCTCGACGCCGGTGGTCGGGTCCGAGTAGATGCCGGAGTCGTAGATGTCCTGGCCGATGGCGCCGCCGGCGGTGAGACGCTTTGCGCCCTTGCGCACCGAGGCGGTCCCCTGATCGAACCGCATGTTCTGGGCGTAGCTGACGAACCCCGGCTTCAGCTCAAGGGGGTTCATCCGGCTCATCATCCCGGTGAAGCCGTTCTCACCTTCCACAATGTATTCACTGGCGAGCGGCATTTTTGCGGGCGTAGTGGTAGATTGTATACAGACCTGCGATGATGCCGACGACGAGCGATAGGATGCGCAGCCAGAACTCCAGTTGAGTCTGCCATCCGACGATGGTGCCGACGCTTGAGGTCACAGCGCCGGCCACGCCTCCGAGGTCTCGTCCGTGCGCTGTCATCAGAGGTCGTAGAACGGAACCTTGCGGCTGTTCCCGTTGATGTTGAGGACGAGGTAGCCGAGCAGGTTGCCGGCGGAGGGATCCTCGCCGCAGACCACCTTGATTGATCCGCTGTTGCCGCCGAAGATGTTCAGTTCCGCGGTGCTGTTATTTCCGGTGATCGCGCCGGTGACCGAGATTGCGCCCGCCGACACGCTGGAGGAATCCTGCGTGGCGATTGTGCCGAGGCCCAGGTTTGTGCGTGCAGAGCCGGCCGAGGTCGCGCCCGTGCCGCCGTTGGCCACGGAGAGCGCGGTGCCCGACCAGTTGCCGTTGTTGATTGTTGACAGCGTGGCGAGAGAACCCAGCCCCAAGTTGGTGCGAGCCGTGCCGGCATCGCCGGCGCCGGTGCCGCCCTTCGCGATGGAGAGGGAGCCGGTGAAGTTGGCGTCGGAGACGCTCGAGAGCGTGGCCAGCGTGCCAAGTCCAAGCGCGGTGCGGGCGCCGGAAGCAGTCGTGGATCCGGTGCCGCCGTTCGCGACGGAAAGTGCAGTGCCGGACCAGTAGCCGTCGTTGACGGAATTGAGCGTGGCCAGCGTGCCAAGACCGAGCGCAGTCCTGGCGCCAGACGCGGTCGTCGAGCCGGTGCCACCGTTGGCCAGTGCCAGGGTGCCGGACGCCGTGATCGTGCCGGTTGTCGTGATCGGGCCGCCGGTGAAGGACAGGCCGGTCGTGCCGCCGGAGACGTTGACGCTGGTGACCGTGCCGGAACCGCCGCCTCCGCCACCGCCGGCCGCGGCGATGGTGATTGAGCCGGAGGAGTTGGTGATGGTCACGTTGGCGCCCGCGGTGAGGGTCGCCATCGTGAACCCGGTGCCGTTGCCGATCAGCAGCTCACCGTTGGCCGGCGTGGTCGCGAGCCCGGTGCCGCCGCGGTTGGTGCCAAGGGTGGCGGTGAGTCCGGCGGCGTTGCCGGTGATGTTGCCGGAAACGTCGCTGCCGGGGATCGTGGCGCTGCTAGTGACCGCTCCGGTGCCGTTGCCCTTCAGGTACTGGCCGGAGGACAGCGTGCTGGCGCCGGTGCCGCCGTTAGCGACGGAAAGCGGATAGGTGACGCTGTCAGGCAGCGAGCCCACCGTGGCCTTCCGCAGCGCGCCATCGGCGGCCGAGTAGATCAGCACTTGGTCCGCCGCGACCGGAGACGATTTGAGGGTCTGGTCCGTGATGGCGCCGTTCAGCAGCGTGGCATTGTCGGCCAGCTGGTTGAGGTTGGCTGCGGTGACCTCGTTGGTCGGTGAGACCGTTGAGTAGGTGTAGCCTTTGCTGATCTGCGCCATGACGTCGGAGGGTTATTCGGCCTTCGGAAGAAGGCCGCGGATGACCTGAAGAGCCTGCTCAAGCATTTCGTGATCGCGGCGCTTGCCGACGAACTCATGGCAAGCCTGCGTGATGACCTGAAACGCTTGTTCGGGAGTGGGAGTTTGGTTGTTCATGGGAGTTTAGACGTTGGAGAGAAGAAGGTAGTAGGTCGTCCCGTTGATCGTGATCGGGTACTTGTGCGTCGTGGTCGCGCTCGAGGACGTGACGGTGCCGGTGAGGGCCAGCGCGTTCGTGTTCTGCTGCGCCAGCGTACCCAGGCCCGAGATGTCGTTGACCGAGAGCGTGACGTTGCCGGTGCGGCCGGCGACGGAGTTGACCGGGAACGTGATCGGCGTGGAGCTGGACGCGGTGATGCGGCCCTTGGCGTCGACCGTGAGTACCGGCACCTGGGTCGCGCTGCCAAACGAGCCGGCGGTGGCGCCGGTGTTGGAGAGCGAGAGGCTGATGGTGCCGGACGTCGTGATCGGGCTGCCGGACACGCTCACGTTGCCGTCTCCGGTGAGCGCCACGCTGCTGACGGTGCCGAGGCCGGCAGCCCAGGAGACGTTGGTGCCGTTGGTCGTCAGGAATTTTCCGCTGTTGGCGGCCTGGCTGGGCAGCAGGTCATTGATGGCCGGCGCGGCCCATGTTGCGTCCGCCCGCAGGAAAGTCTTGGCCGCGGCGTCGCCAGCCGCGGGCGCTGGGACGAGGCCCGCAGCGCCGCCGGAACCGCTGTCGCCGGTCATCGCCGGCAGCATGCCGGCCAGCGTAGCCATCGAGATGTCGCTGGGTGCGCCGGTGCCAGCAGAGCGACCCTTGACGGTCGGACCAGTCATGTTGGCCAGCTTGGCGTTGGTGACGGCGCCGGTCGCGATGCTGGTCGTCAGGTTGCCGGTGCCGCCGGCGGCCTCGACGTCGCCGAGCAGTTGGATCGTCTGGTCGCCAGTGTTGGTGCCGGTGAGGTTGGATCCGCTGACGGCGCCGGAGGCGGTGACCGAGGTGGGCGTGATCGCGCCGAGGCCGACCGTGATGCTGCCGCTTGAGGTGACCGGGCTGCCGCTGACGCTGACACCGTTGGATCCGGTGAGGCCGATTGACGTGACCGTGCCACCGCCGGAGGCCGCCATGATCTGCGCGACCGTGGCCCGCTTGTTCTGCACGGTGCTGCCGTCGACCAAGATTGTATAGTCGTTGGTGTTGACGCTGGTCGCGATGGGGAGCGCGGAGATCTTTTTCGGGTCGGCCATGTTACTCGACGATGAAGTTGGAGCCGTTTTCGTTCAGGCAGTAGGCGCCGTCCTCCAGAGCGAGGTAGGCGTCGACGACCTGGGGGCGCTTGCGGAAGTAGCGGTAAAGGAGCGCACGCATGGTTTACCAGACGTAGACCTCGCTGATTACAGCGACGAACTCCCGCTCGGTGATTCGCGTGAACGACTCGCTGTGCGCATTGTGCAGGCCTGACATTATCCAGCCGCCAGAGTCCTTTTGAGCGGCTTGATGCAGCACGAAGCCCTTGGCCCACGATGCGTGATACGTCACCAGGTCTCCCTTGCGGATGTCAGCAAACCCCTTGTCGCCAGGTTTTGCATAGGCGACCACGGTTGACCTCGGATCCTTGTCCTTGGCCGCGGGCGGTATGTACGGAGCCATCGAGCCCGTGCCAAGTACAGGGAATGCACGCGGGCCAGCCTTTGCCTGCGCGTCAGCCTGCGATGAGCAGGTGATGCGCGGAGGCAGGCCAGCGATCATTTGCTGCTGCTGACGCCACGTTATATAGGCGATCAGAGCGGCAACGATTGCCCCGATCGCAATGTACCGGAGTTTGCTCAAGCGCGGGTCAGACCGAGATTGGTCGCGATGGCGTCAAGCTGATACGGCTCGTCCTCGGTGATCGGGCCAGCCGCCCAGTTGTCCCATTGCTCCTCGGTCATCGAGACGTTGCCGTTCTTCAGCACCGTGACGGTCTGCTCGGTGTACGTCTCGGTGATCGTCGGCTCGCCCTGCGCGGGATAAACCGTACCATCCAAGCCCACGGATTCCGCGATGTAGGCGGGATTCGCCACCTCGCGGGTCTTCTCGACCTCGGTGACGTTCTGCAACTCGTAGTAGAACTGCGGCGGAGGCCCGAGCGTGATGGAACGGATCAGAAGGACGTTGGCCGTGCTGGGATAGACAGCCACGGGGACGATGTTGGTTTGCATGGTGAGTGTAAGTGTTAGGCGAGGGTCAGCGAAACGCTGCGGGTCGTGCCATCGGTGCCGCGAACCTTGATCTTAAGTTCCGTGTTGCTGGTAAGCTCAAACGTCATGGTCGAGTTCGTCGCTAGAGTCGGAGCCGTTCCGGTAACAGTTTGAATCAAATTTCCGTTGTTATCGTACCTAGCCGCGATGTTTAAGGTTCCCGCGTTTGAGGTTTTGATTAACAGGAGTCCAGTATTATTGGATGCTGTGGCAGTTTGAGCCTCAACTGACGCTAGATTTCCTGCACCCGTTCCAGTAAACAGAAGCGCACTCCCTCGTCCAGCTGTGGAGTTTGTCGCGCTATTATTAAGAACCAACTGTGTACCAATTCCGCCTGTTCCAACGCTTGACGTAATGCTCCCCGCGAACGTCGCGTTGCCCGTGGAACTAATGTACGCCCTGCGCGTCATTGCTCCACCGTTTGCTCGCGTAAAAAACTCAAGCTGTCCGCCAGTTTCCCCAGCGGTTGTTGACTCTTTAGACCCACGGACACCACCAAATGTTATGGTCGTTGTGCCGGTGTAGGCTCCTCCGAGCTGAATCGTACCTCCTTTGTCTTGAGCAGCAGTATCGGTGGAGTAGACGTAGATATTTGACAGACCAGAACTGATATCCTGATACGGCCTGCTTGAAGTAATCGCCCCCGCAAACGTCGCGTTTTGAGAGGCGTCGAGCGTCAGGGCGGTGGTGTTGTTGGTGATGAGCTTGAGCGTATGATTGGACTCCGTTCCGATAGCTCCGGTCGTGTCCCCAGCCGTCTGGGATTGGAGCTTGGTAATCACCGCACCATCCGTGGCCTTAAACGAAGGATTGTTGCCAGCCTTGCTGACATTGACCGTCGCACCCGCAAACGTCGCGTTCTGGCTGCTGTCGAGCGTCAGGGCGGTGGTGCCAGCAGACTGAAGGACAACCGTGTTGGCCGAGCTATTTAGCGTAAGCGTTCCGCTGCCGCTAGTGATCGTCCCTCCGCTGACGGTGAGGTTGTAAGCGACGGACAGGTTGCCGGTGCTTGCGTTGAGCGTCATCGCATTGCCCGCGCCCTCTGAACTAAACACCAAGCTTCCAGACGAATTGGATACAATCGAAGCCGTGCGTGCGGAGCCTGAACTGCGACCGACAAGACTCAACGTTGCGCTGGCCGTGCCAGAGGTCGCGTCGATAGTTCCCGTACCCCCGCTGACGGTGAGGTTGCCGCTCGTCGTCCAATTTCCGCCCAGATAGCGGCTGCTCGGCACATTCCACGTCACCCCAGACGCAGGAAGCGTGATGTTGGCCGCGTTTCCCGAGGTGTCGTACCACGTCAGCCCGCCACCAGCCTGACCAGCGTCGGGGGCGAGGAGGAGGCCGAGGCGGGTGATACTAACCGAAGCAATCGTGAACTCGCACGCATCTCCGATACCGTTGTAAAACGTAAGTGCCGCAGAAGAATCGGCAGCAGTTGCCGTTAGTACGATTGAGTTAGAACCAGCCGTAACCGTTGGCTGATTGGAGCGACTTCCGCCAGACGTAGAGTTCCCAAGGAGAACGATTGGAGCGGTGCCAGACGTGAGGGTCGCCGTGAACGTGACGAGGAACTTTTGACCCGCCGCAACGCTGAAGGCCGGACGTGAGCCAGCAAACGCTTGCGTTCCCGCCGTCTTGATAACGTGAAATCCGGTAGCACTCGCGCCGTCGAAGGTTCCGTAAGCCGTGCCTCCATTGACGAACGTGCTGCTGTTCAGCGCCGTGTTGCTCGCCGTGTTGTAATCGCTCCCCGCAGGCACGCCCGCCTCGTACAACGCGACCACCTCGGCGGCGGACAGGGCGCGGTTGTAGGGATACACCGGATCAATCGTCCCAAGGAAGATGGACGACCCGCCACCATTAGCACCAATCTGCGAATCAACCGCCGTGTAGTTGTAACTGTCGCTCGTCGTACCAGCCGCGATGCCGTTGATGTAGTAGGTTCCGGTCGTGCCGCTGCGGACGTAGCCAACAAGCGTCCACTTGCCAGCAGTCAGCGTGGTCGTCGAAACGGCCAAATCAGCCGAGCCATACTTTCCAACAACCAACGCGCCGCTGGTGTTGACCGAGAAAACAAACGCTCCGGTGCCGCCGCCAATAATTGAGCGAGCAGCGGAAAAACTCGTTACGTTAATCCAAGTAAAAACGGAGAAGTCGGTGGAGGCAAAAGCCGCCACGCTAACAGTAGCGTTGGCCGTCCCATCAAACACCAACCCCTGACGCGCCGCACGCGCCGCAATGCTCGAGCGAGCATTCGGGCCACCGACGCC
>Ga0255186_1000061_pt1 | contig 20441 bp, 29 predicted proteins | sample Miss_Cont_RepC_0_FD_183635 | JGI IMG/M metagenome (GOLD analysis project Ga0255186, IMG submission 183635) | Freshwater microbial communities from Mississippi River, Louisiana, United States - Miss_Cont_RepC_0h | ecosystem: Environmental > Aquatic > Freshwater > River | place: USA: Louisiana...
CCTGAGCACAATGTAACTGAGGTGATACGTGGGATATCGTCTTTATCCAAGAAGGTTGTGGCAAAGCTTGACAAGATGTCTAAGAAAGTTAACGGCAGAAGGCTTTATGACGTAGCCACTATATCAGCTAACAATGACAATGAGCTTGGCAAGATGATTGGAGATGCATTTTCTTGGGTGCCACTTGTTACTGTTGAGAACAGCATGAACTCTGAGACAAGGGTTGAGATTATAAATGGAATGAGGATAGAGAGGGGGTACACATCTCCATACTTTGTCACGGATCAAAAGAAGCAAGAGTGTGTCCTTGATAATCCGTATGTATTGATTTGTGATCACGAGATAAACAATATCTCCAACTTAGAGAAGGTGTTGGCTCCTATCGTATCTCAGGGCAAGTCGTTATTAATCATTGGTAATCTAGGTCCAAACGCACTACAGACACTAAACGTTAATGTTTACCAAGGAAAGATTAAGGCATGCAATATCATACCTCCTTCTTTTGGTTACAGACAGAAGGACTTATTGAAAGACTTAGCTGTAGCTCTTGGAGGCACATACTTTAGCGAGGACACTGGTGATGACCTATCAATAATAGGATTGTCTGACTTGGGCAAGGCATCAAAAATCATTATTAAGAAAGACGTTACAGTGTTTATGCACCACGCAGACTTTAAGGATGACATTGACAGGCATATTGCCGACCTCAAGGCAATGGTTGATCAGACAGACAACAAAGAAGAGAAAGACTTTATTAGAGAGAGGATAGCCAATATATCTGGCGGTGTTGGTGTTATATATGTAGGTGCACAGAGTGACATTGAGCAGAAGGAGAAGAGAGACAGGATTGATGACGCTGTGTACGCTGTTATGGCCGCACTTGAGGATGGTATTCTACCTGGCGGTGGTGTTGCACTGTCTGAGTGTGCTGCAATGATTTACGATGAGTTTGATGTTGCTGCAAGGATTATGCATGACGCACTACTGGCTCCATTTGATCAGATACTCATTAACGCTGGTAAGAAGCCAACCGAGATAGCCATGGGTATATTTGATAAGGGACATGGATACGATGTAAAGGGTGAGCGTTTTGGTGACATGATTAAGATGGGAATTATTGACCCGACTAAGGTTACAAAGAATGCACTGCTTAACGCTGTATCTGTTGCCACAACAATTATGAGTACTAACGCAATTATAACAAACATTAGAGCAGATGAAAGTCCTAAATAAATTTCTATTGATAGAGAAGGTTGTAGAACAGAAGACAGCCAAGAGTGGCCTAATACTAAGTGGTGAGGAGTATCAAGACATGAGATATCACTACGGAGTTGTTGTAGAGCCAGGAATAAACGTTGTTGGAATATCAATTGGTGACAAGATAATGTTCGATAAGGTTCACTCTTATGACGTTGTAATAGATAGCAACAGGTTTACTGTCCTTCAGGAGAAGGATGTTGTTTGCGTTCTTTAAAGTCAGAGTTAAACTTTCTTATAGCTTGGGCTAGCATCCTCTCTGAGTATGAGCCGTTTGGTTTAAATACCTTATTACGTCTCGGAGTTTCAGGGAAGGGTTCTAGCCCAATTAGCTTTCTATACATACTGGCAATCATCTTCTTTGACTGAAACGATAGTTCATACAGGTTGCTCTCTCCGTATTTTCTTTTTCTCCATATAACAATAAAGCCTTCTCTCAATAGTCTATCAAACTTATTTTTATCCCAGCTCATAAATGCTGAGTACTCTTTAAACCTTGATCTAGTGAATATCTTTTCTGAGTAAAGAAATAGCAGCATGTCTATATCGGCAGATGACTTAAGTCCATATTGAAATCTAGCCCACTTTCTAACTATACCCCAGTTCTTTAAAAAGTCGAACTTGGTGTCCCTACCATAGTATATTTTATCGACACGTTTTCTTCTTCTTTTTATTATTTTCATTTTTTATTATATTTGTATCATAAAAAACAAAGTTATGAAAAATAGAACCACATCTCAAACTACAGGTCCAGATAAAAAGGCTAAAAGAGTAACATCTAATACAACTCCAGGTGTAAAAACTAATGGTACTAAACCAGCTAGTAATCAAACAATTGAGCCTGTATCAATATACAAAAAGAGGTCAAAAATAGTTCATTCATTTACTGAGCCTATTTCAGAATTAAGACGTACCGAGAAGATTATTCAAAAGCCATATATTCCAGTAGTAGATGCTATAGAAAGTGGAATGAAAGGCGCAATGATAGGCGGTATTCAAAAACGCATTGATGATAGAATGCAGAATGGCATTAATTATAATAATATACCATTTAAGAATAAAGCCATTGATGTTCTTAAACGAAGAAAATATGATATATCAAGTGAGTTTGATGGACAAGAGGTTCAGGGTACCATGACTGAAAGACCTACTGTTGGCGGAGGAATGGTTGAGACAGAAAGATACAACATGCCTAGCGGAGGAAGTAGAATGGAGAGAACTAGATACAACAAAGAAGGACAGCCTGTCAAAAGAGTAATTAGAGATAACAAAATAAATCCTAGATAATGAAAAAGATGGTAACTGAAAAAAAGACTGGCGAGAAATATGCTAGCAAATCTGCCAAGATGAAGCACGAAAAGTCTGAGTCTAAAAAAGAAATGATTAAGGAGTATGGTATGAAGGCCGCTATGAAAAAAATGCCAAAGAAAAAATAGTATGGCTACTATTGTTGCTGATGGAGAAAAGCATAGGATTTACAAAAAAACTAATAAAATAGGAGAAGGTAATCCAGGTGATATAATGGTTAGTCACACAACAAAAGATAAAGGAAAGTGGGACACCATTAACTTAACCAAAGTAGCAAAAGCTAAAACAGTTAAACAAGGTATAGCTGCAACTAGAAAATGGCACAAAGAAAATCCTTATAAGAAATGAAAGATCCAAGGCTAGAAAGAGCTGGTGTTGAAGGTTTTAATAAACCTAAAAGAACTCCAAGTCACCCAACAAAGAGTCACATTGTTGTGGCAAAGCAGGGTGATGAGGTTAAAACCATTAGATTTGGACAGCAGGGAGTTAAGACCAATCAGACAGCAGGTCAGCGTGAGGCATTCAAGAGCCGTCACGCAAAGAACATTGCAAAAGGCAAGATGAGTGCTGCATACTGGGCAGACAAGGTAAAGTGGTCACCAAGCAAGACCGCATCTCCAAGCAAGAAATGGGTTAAAGGATCATAAAATGTCTGTAGCCAAAAAGAAAAATCCAGAGTTATGGAGTCGTATTGTTTCTAGCGTTAAGTCTGGAAGCAAGGGTGGTGACCCAGGTCAGTGGTCTGCAAGAAAGGCACAGATAGCAGTCGCTAAGTATAAAGAGGCAGGGGGTAAATATGCAGGAAAGAAGTCCGAGTCAAACAGCTTATCTAAGTGGACAAAGCAAGAGTGGACAACAAAAAGTGGCAAGCCAAGCAAAGAAACTGGTGAGCGTTATCTACCAAAGAAGGCAATTGAGTCATTAAGTCCATCTGAGTATGCTGCTACTACGAGAGCTAAGAGACAAGGAGGGGGGACTGGTAGCGTTGTAAAGCAACCAAAAAGAATAGCTGAAAAAACTGCAAAGTACAGAAAATGATTATAATTAAAAAGCACTACGGATTCGGAGACACCGTTCACGCTATAACCAAGGCAACTGGAATAGAAAGCATTGTTAAGGCTGTGGCTGGCGAAGACTGTGGATGCAATGAAAGAAAAGAAAAACTAAACAACCCAAACCTATTAATTAATAAGATATTCTATGGGACAGAGCAAGACATCCAAGTACTACGCAAGCAACCCGAAAGCAGCGGAGAAGAGGAGAGAGTATCAGAGGGAGCTTAATAAAAGCGAGTCTGAAAAGAACTACAGAGCAGAGCACACTAAGGAGAGAAGAAAGAGAGGAATTGATGGCAAGGGAGGTTCTGATGTTAGTATGAAAAAAAATGGTAAATTTGTACTTGAGTCTCCAACTAGGAATAGAGCTAGGAACGGAGCTAATGGTAAAAGCACAAAAAAATAAAAAAAGATGGCATATCAAAAATTACAGGTAGAAAGAGCAGCTCCAGTTACCCCAAACGACAATGTTAACATTCCTTATGTTGGATATCCAACTGAAGTATGGCCTTGTATTCTATACTCTGGATCTGGAGGTATAATTAGAGTTTTAACGGCAGGTGGTGATGACGTTACATTTACTAATGTTGCAGCAGGTTCTTTTTTACCTGTTCAAGTTATTAGAGTATTTTCTTCTACTACATCAGCTACTGACATTATAGCTCTTTGGTAAGATGGGTACTTTTGTAGGTGTATCAACTGGTATTGGATCTTCATCTAATGATGTTAATAATAATGCATCATCTATTTTACAAGTATTACCTATTTTAACTTATGATCCATTATTAGAACCTAATGTATATCTATATTTTTTATTAAAAAATGACGTTGTTCCATTATCAATGAAGGGTACTCTTTACCTAGATGATAGAATGCAAACTGAAAATCCATTCATTTCTGATGGATTACAATGGATGTTTGAATATCCACCTAACGGTACATGGTATGCAGATTTAGAAATAGTTATTGATGCATCAACTACATATAATTTTATATCTAATACGTTAATTATATAAAACTAAAAAGTAAAACTAAATAATAATAACGTAATGGCTCTTATTAGTAACGAAGGAACGGTTGGCTTAACTAGCACAATACTATACGAGTGTAGATCTCAAAATGTTTGTGCTATAAATTATATAAGATTCTCAAACTCCGTAACTAATTATGACGTTCTTGTACAGAAGTATGTAGCTTCAACTGCATCTACTGTAGATATATACTCATTATCATTAAATCATGGTGACACTATTACTGATGATATGGTTTATATACTATATGCTGGTGACCAGATACTAGCTACATCAACTGACGCTAATACAACATTTATAATAAGCGGAGAAGAAGGTCCAAACTTATCTTTCTTGAGATGCAAGTAACTGATGCCAGTGGATATATATTTGGGCCTAAAGGTCTTCAGGTAAATGGTGCTGATGGTAAGCCAAAAGTAATAACTGGTGGTGGTGGAGGCTTTCCAAAAGGAACTGCAAGTGGGGTAGACACATATACAACTACAATATCAGGCGTAACATCTTACAACGATGGTGACGCATATCTAATTAGATTTACTAATGGAAACACAACTGGAGCCACTTTAAACATAAATGGTCTAGGCGCAATTCCACTTTACAGGAACAATGATGGTCAGGTCATAGGCGGAGACATTGAAGATGGATCTGAAATGATATGTGTTTACAACTCAATACTATTAGCATTTCAAGTAATAGGTACTTCTCCCAATACATTATTAGCATACGTTACTAATGCTGAGTTAGTAACCATAACAAAGGGTCAGCCAGTATACGCATTTGGCGGTCAGGGAGACAGACTAAAGGTAAAGCTAGCATATAACTCTACTGATTCCACATCAGCTCAAACGGTTGGGCTTGTTTTATCTGCGTCAATTGGAGTAAATCAGAAGGGGTTTATTATACTTAATGGTCAGCTAGATGGACTTAGCATACTTCCTACATCTACGTGGGCAGATGGTGACCCTGTATATTTAGGTCCAACGGCAGGGTCAATAACTAACGTAAAACCATCAGCACCTAATCACTTAGTGTATCTTGGTTTTGTTACTACGGCAAACAATGGTAGTGCTGGAAGGATGTATGTTAGGGTGCAGAATGGTTACGAACTTGAAGAGTTACATGACGTACAAATATCTGGCCTTGCTGATAATGACATAATACAATATGATTTATCTACAGATCTTTGGCAGAATAAATCATTGTCAAACGCTGGAATACAGCCGACATTAGTTAGTGCAACAAATATTAAAACTATAAATGGCAATTCATTAGTGGGGTCGGGTGATTTGAGTATTATGCCTAAGTATTTAGGCCATTCAGCATCTACAGGTTCATTGAGCGTTTCTACAGCCGTTACTATATCAAAAGCATTAAGAATACCAGCCAACACACTAACCAACGACACATTGCTTGAGATACAGTGGAGACTTGTTAGAATAGTTGGTAATACGGGACAAATGTATACTAGATTGTATATAAATACAAGTAACAGCATGACTGGTGCTACATTAATATCGGGTATAGCCACAATAAATGGAGGAGGTACTCAATATTCAATAAAATGTGAGAAAACAATAACGTGCAGAAACAATGGATTTTCATGGATGAATTCAAATTCTAATGAATTTACAGGCGTAGCTTTAAATGGATATAATCTTAATAAAGCAGTAGATCAATACTTATTGTTTACTGTTCAGTCGGCTAGTAGTAGTGAAACATGTTTAGTAGACTTTTTCAGAGTGTTACAATATGCTTAATTTTCATATAAATTAAAATAATTACCTTTGTAGGTATGAAGTATGTATCTGCATTCCTTTTATTATTAAGCTTTTACTCGTGTTCAATAGAGAAAAAATTAGCAAAGTATTGCCCTCTATGTCCTAAAAACGACAGCACAGTTACAGTTATCGCGTATCGCGATACGACTATAAAAGTTCCAGGTGAAACTGTTTTTATAGAAGATACACTATTTTGTGATTCTTTAGGCAATGTATACGCATCAAGATTAGCCGAGAAAGATGGCACTATACTTAAGTTGCAATCAAGGGTATTTGACAACAAGTATAAAGTTATAGCTAAGACTGACACTATATATAAGGTTATAAAGGGAAACACTATATACAAAACTCAGACCATAACAAGAACGCTAAAGCCAGAAAAGATAAAGTACGTTCCGTCATTTATTAATTTTCTAGCTTGGTCTGGAGGAATATTTTTAATCATAATTTTAATTTATATAACGTACAGAGTCATTAAGTCACAACTATTAAAATTATGAAAACGAAGCTATCTCTTTTTTTGATGTCGTTTATGTCTATAATATCACCAGTCAAACCTTTAGTTTCTATTGCAGTTGCATTTATTATTCTTGATTTATTCTTCGGTATATGGAGAAGTATTAAACTTTATGGATGGAAAAGTTATAGGTCTTATAAACTAACGCATACTGTATCTAAAAGTCTTCTTTATGCTGGTGCTATATTTGCTATTTTCTTTTTAGAGACGTATGTACTAGCGGATATATTGGGTCTTTTTATAAGTGTTGATTTAATACTAACAAAGGCATTTACTTTCTTTTGTGTTTTTATTGAGATTAAAAGCATTAATGAAAGCTTTGAGGATGTAACTGGTAAGAATGTTTTGAAATTATTCAAGGATTTTTTAACTAGAACAAAAAATGATTTAAACGAATTTAAAAATTAATTATGTATACTAGAGAAAAAATAGAAAGCATTGTAAAATCAAAAGGATATAAGTGGTTTGAAGATAATGCTAACAAGTCATACGATGTTAACATCGTTGGAGTTCGCAACAACGCTCCTAGTGTGGCTGACAAAGTTACCAATGTTTTTGATGACTATATTACAGTGTCATTTAAAGATGCGTCTGGTAATTGGCAGTTCTATTGTTGGAATGCAACCACGGACCCTGGCAAAAAGGGTGTTCAACAATTTCACAACAAGAAGGGTGTAGCTAGATTAGTACCTGGACAATATAGAGGAGTTTGGGCCATAGACAAGCATCAGGGTAAGTATGAGGCTTTGTGTCAGAGACTAGGTGACGTAACTGTATGGAGAGATGCTAATAAAGACTTAGTGTTTGATGAAAAAGTAAAAGACACTGGCATGTTCGGTATTAACATACACAAGGCAGGAATGGATAGTACGTGGGTAGAGAATTGGAGCGAAGGATGTCAAGTGTTCAAGAGAGTAAAAGATTTCAATGAATTTATGTCAATCTGTAAAAAGGCATCTAAAATTCATGGAAACAAGTTCTCTTATACTTTACTTGAGTTATGAAGTTCAAAAGTTACTGGCTAAAGGAAATATGGGGATTCTTTAGCATAAGGCTTATATTAGGACCAGTGCGTGTATTTTGCGTTGATATAGATGTATACAGAAATTTTTATTCAATTACTTTTCTTAACTTTACAATTCGAAACAGATGAGCAAGAAATCATTAGAAGTTAAAACATTCGAGAAGAAGTACGTCTCTAGACCAGGTGTTCATGCTAAGACAAAAACATCAGGTTTAAAGGCATCTAAAAACTATAAGAAAAAATATAAAGGACAAGGAAGATGAAAACAGGAAACTACCAAGCAGAATCACCAAGCGTAAATGACTTATTGTTTGGTACTCAAAACTCAACAGGAGATACTGTAAATTTTAAGATACAAGATGTACTTAACTTAACTCAATCCCCATCTGTTGTTACTACAAACACCTTGACAACAGCTACAATATCAAATATTAATACATACTTTACTGGTACTGCTGGAGCTAGTTTTGCTATTACTCTTCCTACTGCTAGTGCAAACATTGATGGTTTAAAGTATGTAATTATGTCAACGACTAACAGACCTTCTACCACTTGGGTTACTCCTGGTGGGTCTATCGTTGGTGCTCCATCTTCTTTAGTATTGAATACTCCAGTTTGTTTTCAATACAACAATGATGACACTACTTGGTATATCTCCTTGTAATTTGTCACTAAAATTAATTATATTTGTGACATAATTTTAAATTAAATAAAATGGCAAAAGAAAAAAAGTTAACTCAAGAAGAGTTAGATAAGTTGAGATCTTTGAATCAAACTTACAGAGACCTAAAGTTCCAAATCGCTGACATTGAAGTTTCGTTTGAAAGAATGAAAAGTCAAAAAATGTCTTCTCTAGCTAACCTAGAGACTGCTGCATTTGATTTGTCTCAGTTTCAAGACGAACTAGTTTCCAAATATGGAGATGTAAAAATTAATCTTCAAACAGGTGAATATAATTAGAAAGATATCTGTAGGTCCAGACTACATGAAGTCTATGCACTATGTTGTTGGTCAGGATGTCCTTAGAGGGAATGGTACTATTGATACTATATTGATGGAATCTGACTCATCTATATCAATATACATATTGAATCAGGACAAGGAAATTGTAAAGTGGAAAAGTTTTTCTAGTTCAATGCCTATATCTATTGAGTACAATATAGATTTCTAATGAAGTCTCCACATCATTTTATAATAAAACCTTACAATGAAAGGCGTTACGATAATATACGTAAATATGGTGACGTTGATTTTATTATAAGTTCATCTCAGGAAGACCATACAGTGTCAAATAGAATGGCTACTGTAGTATCTGTTCCAATAAGTTATGACGGTCCAATTAAGAGCGGTTATGAAGTTATTGTTCATCATAACGTTTTTAAGTTTTATTATGATATGAAGGGAAATCAAAAGAGCAGTTGGCATCATTTGTTTGATGATTATTTCATAATAGAAAATGACCAACTCTTTTTATATAGAGAAAAGGGTGGTGAATGGAATGCACCGTATCCATATTGTTTTGTAAGACCAATACCAAACGAAGACAAGATAATATCAACTACAGGGTCTAGGGAGGAACTTTGGGGTGAACTAGTTTATTTTAACGAACAACTAAAAGATGTTTCAAAGGGCGATATTGTCTCGTTTTCTCCAGATAGTGAATACGAGTTTAGGATCGAAGATGATTTATTATATAGAATGTATAATAAGAATATATGTCTAAAAAGATAGAGCTAATACAGGCAGCAAAAGTTGCAGTAGATGAACTTATAAAGGTTCTTAGGGAGCCAATAATTACACATGCTGAGGACGATGTATCTGCTGACAAATTAAAGAATGCTGCATCTGCAAAAAGGTTAGCATTTGAGGATGCACTCTATATGTTAGGTAAGATTGATGAGGAGGAAAATAGAGACACACAGCAGCCTGTAGCTCAAGTAGATTTTGGTAAATCTGGATTTGCTGAAGGTAGGGCAAAAATTAAAAATGGAAAATAATCTATATATAGTACTTGAGGATTACGTAAGTAAATCAACAGTTGTAAATAAAAATAAAAGAAAGAACTGGGAGTACGGATATAATAAAGATTATGATCTAGTAGTTATCTCCAAAGATGGAACCATAGGAGATATATATAATATAAACGGAGTAAAGATTGCCTTACCTTTAGTTCCAGATAAAGTAGAAAATAGAGGAGGAAAGTGGGTAGCTAACGAGTATCCTAAAGAGCTACAAAAAATAAAAACAATATTTGATTGGAACAGGAAAGATAATGCGTTCAAGATACAGTATGTAGATTATATAGAACAAGAATTTGAAAGGAGAGAAAACGGATTTTGGTTTATAAACAATAATGTACCTACATACATTACAGGAACGCACTACATGTATTTACAGTGGACCAAAATAGATATAGGTCTACCAGACTTCAGAGAGTCTAACAGAATATTTTATATATACTGGGAAGCGTGTAAGGCTGACAACAGATCTTTTGGTATGTGTTACCTAAAGAACAGGCGTTCTGGATTCTCTTTTATGAGTTCTGCTGAGTCGTGTAATACTGGAACAATAGTTAGAGACTCTCGAATTGGAATATTATCAAAAACAGGTAGCGATGCAAAGAAAATGTTTACGGACAAGGTGGTTCCAATCGTTAGGAATTACCCGTTTTTTTTCAAACCTATTCAGGACGGTATGGATAATCCTAAGACTGAATTGGCTTTTAGGGTTCCTGCTAGTAAAATTACTAGGAAGAATATGGACGAAGAAAAGACGGAAGACATCGAAGGTCTGGACACAACCATAGACTGGAAAAATACTGCCGACAACAGTTACGATGGTGAGAAACTATTATTGCTAGTTCATGATGAAAGTGGTAAATGGGAAAAACCAGAGAATATACTAAATAACTGGAGAGTTACCAAGACGTGTTTAAGGCTTGGTGCTAAAATCATAGGCAAGTGTATGATGGGATCAACATCAAATGCTTTGCCAAAAGGTGGAGAGAACTTTAAGAAACTATACAACGATAGTAATCCATCTACAAGATCAGCTAATGAACAAACTAAAAGTGGTTTATACTCTTTGTTTATACCAATGGAGTGGAACGTAGAGGGTTACATAGACGAGTATGGTTGGCCAGTATTTGATAATCCAGAAAAGCCAATAAAAGGTATAGATGGAGAAACAATAAGCACAGGAGTTATAACATGGTGGAACAACGAGGTAAACGCATTAAAGTCTGATTCAGACGCTTTAAATGAATTTTATAGGCAGTTTCCAAGAACAGAGTCACATGCATTTAGAGATGAATCAAAGCAATCTATATTTAACTTAACAAAGATATACCAGCAGATTGATTATAATGATTCTTTGATAAAAGAAAAGTTCTTGACTAGAGGATATTTTCACTGGAAGAATGGAGAAAAAGATAGCGAGGTTATATGGACTCCAGACAAGAATGGAAGATTTTTAGTATCTTGGATACCCAAACCACACTTAAGAAATAATGTAATAGTAAAGAATGGAAAGAAATATCCTGGAAACGAACACATGGGAGCATTTGGTTGTGACCCTTATGACATATCGGGTGTTGTTGGAGGAGGTGGTTCTAACGGTGCTCTCCATGGTATGACAACGTTTCATATGTCTGATGGTCCAACAAATGAATTCTTTTTAGAGTATATAGCAAGACCTCAGACGGCTGAGATATTTTTTGAGGATGTATTGATGGCTTGTCATTTTTATGGAATGCCTATATTAGCAGAAAATAATAAGGCTAGATTATTATATCATTTTAAGAATAGAGGTTACAGATCTTTCTCGATGAATAGACCAGACAAGAACTTGGGCAAACTATCTAAGACTGAAATAGAAATAGGTGGAATACCAAACTCTAGTGAAGACGTTAGACAGGCTCATGCTTCATGTATTGAATCATACATAGAAGAATATGTTGGTTTTGATACAGAAGGTACATACAGAGATAATGATGTAATAGGGTCCATGTACTTTAACAAAACACTAGAAGATTGGGCTAGGTTTGACCCAACAAACAGGACAAAACACGATGCGTCAATTAGTTCTGGTTTAGCTATTATGGCAAACAGAAAGCATATGTTTGTTCCTGAGAGAAAAGAATCAAAAATTAGTATTAAATTTGTAAGATATAATAATCAGGGCAGTCACAGCAAAATTATAGAATAGAATGGAAAAACCATCTGTTGTAATATATCAGAATCCGTTTCCTAGCCAAATGGTAACGGACGAAGAAAAACAAACTTATGAGTACGGCTTAAAGGTTGGTAAGGCCATTGAAGGAGAATGGTTCAAGCGAAAAAATAATACGTGTAGGTTTTATGATCAGTGGGGAGAATACCACAGACTACGTTTATATGCTAGAGGTCAACAGCCAGTACAAAAATATAAGGATGAACTTGCTATAAACGGGGATATGTCTATGATGAACTTAGACTGGACTCCAGTGCCTATTATACCTAAGTTTGTTGACGTTGTTGTAAACGGAATGTCTGACAGACTTTTTGAAATTAGAACAGAGGCACAAGACGTTATGTCTGCCGAGAAGAAGAACATATTTCAAGAAATGATTGAGGCTGATATGATAGCCAAAGATTTCTTGACAATGACTCAGGAGCAGTTTGGAGTTAATGCTTTTAATGTTGATCCAAAAGACTTACCAGAAAATGACGAGGAGCTTGAGCTATATATGCAGCTTAAGTACAAGCCAAGTATAGAGATTGCTAGTGAGGTAGCCATCAATACAGTGCTTGAGATGAATGACTATCCTGAGCTAAGAAAGTTAATAGATTATGATCTTGTTACATTGGGTGTATCTGTTGTCAAGCATTCATTCTTAGTAAATGATGGATTAAGGGTAGAGTATGTTGACCCAGCTAACTGGATACATAGCTATACAGAGAAAAATGATTTCTCTGATTGTTATTACTTTGGTGAAGTAAAGCAAATGCACTACACTGAATTGCTTAAAATTGATCCTAGTTTAACTGACGAACAATTAAACGAAATAAGAAGTACAAGCTCTGCTTGGTATACGTATTTTCCTATAATACGAAACTATCAGGATGATTACTTCCTTAATGAAGTTGTCACTCTTATTTACTTCAATTACAAAGCTTCAAAGAAGTTTGTATGGAAAAAGAAGATGCTAGAGAATGGCGGTGAGAGAATTATCAGAAAAGGTGAAAACTTTAATCCACCTACAGAAGATGGTATTCCATATGAAAAGGTTGAAGCAGTAAGAGATGTGTGGTACGAAGGTATTTTAGTAGCTGGTACCAATATTATTCTTAAGTGGGAGATGATGAAGAATATGGTTAGACCAAAGTCTGCTAGTCAAAAGGCTTATCCTAACTATATTGCTTTTGCACCTAGAATGTATAAAGGAATAATGGAGTCTCTTGTTAGAAGAATGATTCCTTTTGCAGATCAGATACAGCTTACACACTTAAAGCTACAACAAGTTACGGCAAGAGTAGTACCAGATGGTGTATTTATTGATGCTGATGGTATTAATGAGGTAGACCTTGGTACAGGTGCTGCATATAATCCAGAGGATGCACTTAAGTTATACTTCCAAACAGGTAGTGTAATTGGCAGAAGCTATACTCAAGATGGTGAGTTTAACAATGCTAGAATTCCTATTCAAGAACTTAGCACTAATAGTGGACAAGCTAAAATGTCTTCTCTTATAAATAACTATAACCACTATCTTAATATGATAAGAGATGTGACTGGAATCAATGAAGCTAGGGACGGTACAATGCCACATCCTGACGCTCTTGTTGGTATACAGAAGTTAGCAGCTCTTAACTCTAACACAGCTACTAGACACATACTAGAGGCCAATCTAAACATAACAAAAAGAATGGCTGAGTGTATATCAATACGTATTGCTGACATCATGGAATACTCAGATTTTTCTGAGCAATTTTCAATGCAGATAGGCAAGTATAATTTAGCAATACTTGATGAAATTAGAGACTTATATTTATTTGACTTTGGTATATTTATAGACCTTTCTCCAGATGAGGAAGAAAGACAAATGCTTGAGGCAAATATTCAGGTAGCTCTTCAGCAACAAACAATTGATTTAGAGGATGCCATTGATATTAGAAATATCAAGAACATCAAGATGGCAAATGAGTTGCTTAAAATGAAGAGGAAGAAGAGAATGGAATCTCAGCAACAACAGAAAGAGATGGAGTATCAGATGCAGATGCAAACTAATATTCAATCACAACAAGCTGCTGCTGAATCTAAGGCTCAGTTGCTACAGATGGAGGCTCAGAGTAAAATTCAACTTAAAGAGGCTGAAGCTAACTATGAAATAATGAAGATGCAAGCAGAGGCTGAACTTAAGAAAGAACTAATGAATATTGAGTTCCAATATAATATGCAATTAAAAGGCATGGATGCTGAACAATTGAAGGTTAGAGAGGATGAAAAAGAAAAAGCTAAAGATAAAAGAATTGACATTCAAGCATCAAGACAATCTGAATTAATTAATCAAAGAAAGAACAATCTTCCGCCTATTGACTTTGAAAGTACAGAAGATTCTCTAGATGGATTTGATTTAGAGTCTTTCGAACCTAGATAACATGGCATATATAGAACACAACTTTTTTCCTTTAAAAGTATTTGTAAGGAATGAGTATATGTATCAATTTAAGAGTGGGCATGGTGAATTCACTCAAGGAGTTATAATGTCTGTTAGATGCATGCCTGGTCAGGCTGCATTATTCCAAGTTCTTCTTGAGAACGGTGTAATGAGAGATAAGTTACCATCTCATGCACTTCTTACTAAACCTGAGTTACCAGACCCAGATTTACCATTTCATTATTTACAGATATGGAATTGTTTTTCATATAACTTCACTTTATTGCACCTGTCTTATGTTTATGATACTAAAGTTGAGGTGTATATGAAAGATAGAAAATGGTACGAAGGAAGTTATTATGCAACAATAAATTGGGGATCAAATGACTTGAATACTGATTTATCTCTAGCAGAAGATCCATTAGAGCATAAGAGTCATCACATTATATTACTTGATAATGGACAGATAGCCTTACAACCAAACAATAGAATAAAATGGTCAGAGCCCTCTTTTGTTACTAAACCATTCCCTGAAAAACCAGATTATATGGTAAATACTGAATACTTTAATTCAGAAGGATATGAGAAATGGAATACAGAAGACTCTCAAGCAATGTTTTACGAAAACGAGTAATATAATATTTATTAACTTTGTAAAAATTAAATTAAATAAAAATGGAAGGAGAAATTAAAGTAAGGCTTGTAGATGCCGAAGAAAAATCAGTTGCTGAAGTAGAAGAACAACTACTAAAACAACATGAAGAATCTACAAACGCTACTAGTGAAACATCGGATACAGTAGATACAACATCTGTTCCCGACACTGTAGAAACAATTATTACTGAAGATAATTCGCCAACAATTGTTGACGATATTGATGATAATAAAGTTCTTTCATATATTGGTAAAAGGTACAATAGAGACATAAATAACTTAGATGAGTTATTTGAGCAGAGACAACAGAATGAGGAATTACCCGAAGATGTCTCTGCGTTTCTAAAGTATAAAAAAGAAACAGGACGTGGAATCGAAGATTTTATTCAATTGAATAAGAACTACGATGAAATGGACGAGGAGTCTTTGCTTTTTGAATATCATCGAGAACAGAACCCAGAATTAGAACCAGAAGATATTCGGTTTGATGTATCTGAAAAGTTTAGTTACGATGAAGATTTTGATGATGAAAAAGAAATCAAAAAGAAAAAATTAGCAAAGAAAAAAGAGCTCTCAAAAGCTAAGAAATACTTTAACGACCTAAAAGAGCAGTACAAAGTTCCACTTGAGTCAAGGGAATCGTTTGTTCAACAGGAAGATAAAGAAGAGTATGATGCTTATAAGAGATATAAAGAGTCCTCAAAGTCTGCGGAAGAAGACGGCAGAAAGAAAGCTGAGTACTTCTCTAAAAAAACTCAAGAACTTTTCTCTAATAATTTTGAAGGTTTCAAATTTAATTTAGATGAAAACAAGAAGTTGGTTTATAAACCTGGAGATCCAAAAGCTTTATTGCAAGAACAAAACGATTTGAGAAACTTTGTTTCACAATTTCTTGATGACAATGGTTACCTTGCAGATGCTGAATCCTTCCATCGTTCAATTGCTATAGCTAAAAACCCTGACAAGTTTGCTAAATTTTTCTATGAAAAAGGTATGTCAGACGCGGTTGGAAATGTGGCTAAAGAGTCTAAAAATATTGACATGACTCGACAGGCTACACAAGTAACCCCAAGTGAGGGCACAAAGATTAGAGTAATTGATCCAGACAGAGGAAGTAGATTAGTAATTAAAAAACGTTAAACTTTTAAATTTTTAAAAATGGCTGGTACATTACAACCCGTAAGCCCAGGTGCATTAATTACACCTAGCTCGGTTAAGGCAACATTGCCTACAAACTATATTACAAACTTTGATTTCTTGAATCAGTATCTTCCTGATACTTATGAGCAAGAATTTGAGCGTTATGGAAACAGATCAATCGCATCTTTCTTGCGTATGGTTGGTGCTGAACTTCCTTCTAACTCTGACTTAATTAAATGGGCAGAACAAGGTCGTTTGCATACTAAATATATTGCTTGTTCTATTGCGTATAATCCTGGTAACGACACTGCTACACTTACTGTTGCAGACCCTGGTATTTCTGCTTGTAACTTTAGAGTTAATCAAACAGTTTTCTTGTCATCTAATGTTTCATCTGCATCTGATAAAGCAATTATTACTGCGGTATCTGGTTTAACATTTGATGTTGCGTATTATGCAGCAGGTGGTGGTACTATTGTAAGTACTGGTAACGATGATATCACTGCATTCGTATACGGATCTGAATTTGCTAAAGGAAGCAACGGAATGGTTGGTTCTTTAGAAGCTGAGGATGATTACTTTGAGTGTAAGCCAGTTATCATTAAAGATACTTATTTTGTATCTGGTTCTGACATGGCTCAAGTTGGTTGGGTTGAAGTTACAACTGAAAATGGAGCAACTGGTTACTACTGGTTTATGAAGTCTGAGCACGAAACACGTCTACGTTTTGAGGATTATCTTGAAATGATGATGGTTGAAGGTGTTCCTGCTGAAGCTGGTTCTGGTGCTGCTGCATGGACTGGATTAATTCCTACTCCTATCGTATCTCCTGCCACTACTGGTGCCGCTGGTACTCAAGGTATGTTTGATACAATTGAAACTAGAGGAAATGTTTGGTCTGGTGGTAACCCATCTTCATTGGCTGACTTTGACACTATTATTCAAAGACTTGACAAGCAAGGTGCTATCGCAGAAAACGTATTGTTCTTGAATCGTCAGTTCTCTTTCGATATCGATGATATGTTAGCTGCTCAGAACTCTTACGGAGCTGGTGGTACTTCTTACGGCCTATTTGATAATAGCGAGGAGATGGCATTGAACCTTGGTTTCTCTGGATTCAAGAGAGGATACGAGTTCTACAAAACTGACTGGAAATACCTTAACGATGCAACTCTTCGTGGAGGTCTAGTTGGTGGTGTAGTAAACGGAGTATTGGTTCCTGCTGGAACAATGACTGTTTACGACCAAGTTCTTGGTAAAAACGCTAGAAGACCATTCTTACACGTTCGTTACCGAGCTTCTGAGGCTGAAGATCGTAGATACAAAACTTGGATGACTGGTTCCGCAGGTGGTGCTGCAACTAGCGACCTCGATGCAATGCAAGTAAACTTCTTGTCAGAGAGAGCTCTTTGTACACTAGGTGCTAACAACTTCGTTATCTTCAAGGGATAATCGAAAAAATCGGGAGGGGCCTAGTGCCTCTCCCTTTTTATTATTAATAAATTAAATTATATCAAATGAAAACAACAAGAAAATCTGTACTAGAACCAAAAGATAGAGTCTATATCTTAAGGTCAACAAAAACCCCACTAACTTATTTTTTAGCATCAAGAGATACGCCTAGAAAAAGGCTATTACACTATGATGAAGAAACTAATTCCAATAGACCTCTTCGTTATGCTAGAAATTCAAACTCTCCATTTCAAGATGAACAAGGAGATAATGTAATAATAGAACCAATTGTATTTGAAGATGGAATATTAAAAGTTCCCAAAAATAATCCAGTGCTTCAGGAGTTCTTATATTATCATCCTAGTAATGGAACTGAGTTCTATGAGTTTGATAAAGAAAAAGACGCTCAAATAGACATAAAGAAAATGTATGATGAGCTTGATGCTCAGTTGATTGCTAGAGAAATGGCATTTGATGAGTTAGAGCCAATTGCAAGATTATTATTAGGTGGATCTATTGATAGTATGAAAACATCAGAAGTTAGAAGAGACATGATGATTTATGCTAAAAGATATCCTCAAGACTTTATGGGAGCTGTAAATGATCCAAGTATTAAAGTAACAAGTTTTGCGGCTAGAGCATTATCTGATGGGTATTTAGCATTTAGAAATAATAAGAAGGAGATTTATTTTAATCTTAAGGATAATAAAAAGAAACTACTTACCGTTCCTTATGGTGAAGATCCAGTGTATTTATTGTCTGCTTATTTACAATCAGATGAGGGATTAGATTTATACAAGTTTTTAGAAAATAAATTTTCTGAAAATTAGTATATTTGTAGCATTATTCACCCATTAAATTTTTTAACAATGGAAAAGTTTTTAAAATTCCCTATTTCTGGTAGTACATATCAATTACTTTCATGTACTGGAATTATTTTGATTGAGCAAGCAACTGCTACAACTACTACTATTGCTTACAAAGCATCTGATGCTAACACTGATGTTGTTACCATTACACATGGTTCTGTAGCAAATGACGATTTCAGAGATTTCGTTCAGAATCAAGTTATTGCTGCTTTAGAAACACCTTGGACAAATGTAGCTTATACAGTTGCTCCTCCAGTGGCAGTATCTAACATTGCTATTGCATAATAGTAATTAATTCATTAAGAAAGGCACTCTCACAAAGTGCCTTTTTTTATTTATCTTTGTAAAAAGCATTCCTATGATTAACGAGGTTCGTAATAGCGTTATGTTTATATTGAACAAGGATAATAGGGGATATATAACCCCTATGGAGTTCAATGCTTACGCTAGACAGGCACAATTAGATATATTTCAAAAGTATATGTATGATTATAGCAACGCTATAGTCAAACAGAATGCTCGTTATCACGGAGAAGGTTACTCAAATATAGCACAAAGAATTTCAGAGGTAATAGATAGGCTTTCTGAGTATGATACGCTTCAGTATAATGCGCTTGGAGCAAACGTTAAAGTTCCAATTAATTGTTATTATATTGAGAAAGTAGTATACAACAATAGTGTTGAAGTAAATAGGGTAGATCATAGTAAGATACTTAATCTTATAAATTCTAATTTGACCGCTCCTACAGCTGATTATCCAGCATATATTTTGACTTCAGATGTTTCTGTTGGTCCAACTACATATACTCCAGGAGTTTTAACCGTATATCCTAACTCATTAATGAATATAGTTAGTGCGCCTACGGCCACCAATTTACAGATTAGATACGTTAGACAACCATATGATCCAAACTGGACTTACACAACAATTGCTGGTGGAGAGCCAATATTTGACTCAACAAACGCTCAGTTTCAAGACTTTGAGTTGCCATATGATGAGTTACCTAACTTGGTGACTAAGATATTACAATATTCAGGTCTTTCTATTAGAGAGTCTGAGGTTGTACAGGATGCTAAAGCAGAGGAATTACAAACAGTACAGCAAACACAGTAAGAAATGTCATACATAACTAATTATCAATATTACACCAATAATGGTACGGTTCCTCAAGACGCTAACTGGGGTAGTTATCAGTATGTTACTTTAAAGGACATAATTAACAACTTTATGTTAATGTATGTTGGTAATGATAAGTTGGTAAACAACGTTGAAATATATACAGTCAGGTTCCACGCTAAAAGAGCGATACAAGAAATAAACTATGACGCATTAAGAAATATAAAAGTCATGGAGTTAGAACTTGGAGAAGAACTCAAAATGGTTCTTCCTCCAGACTATATAAACTATGTTAGAATATCATTGTTAAAGGGTAATGTATTAATTCCTTTGGTAGAAAGTCGTACTGCAATAACTGCTAACGCATACTTACAAGACAATAACCTAGACATAATATTTGACTCCAATGGTGAAGTTGTAACTGGCACATCTAAGTTGGATATCTTAAGACAAGACAAACAATTATACACAGGAGCTGGCCCATACAACGGATACTATGGATGGGCATACGAAGGGGATTGGTATTTTGGATATAACGTGGGCAGTCGTTTTGGTTTAAACACCGAAGACGCAAACCAAAATCCTCGTTTCACAATCAACAA
>Ga0255186_1000063_pt1 | contig 20286 bp, 10 predicted proteins | sample Miss_Cont_RepC_0_FD_183635 | JGI IMG/M metagenome (GOLD analysis project Ga0255186, IMG submission 183635) | Freshwater microbial communities from Mississippi River, Louisiana, United States - Miss_Cont_RepC_0h | ecosystem: Environmental > Aquatic > Freshwater > River | place: USA: Louisiana...
GGGTGGCGCACCAGCACCGGGCGATACGTGCCGACTGACGATCAACGCGGTGAACTACGACTACGTTGTTCTCCCCGGCGACACGCTCGTCACCATCGCTGCTGGTGTTGCTGCACTGGCTGCTGTTGATCCAATCTACTCGGTGACCAGCGTCGGCCCGGTGATTACCTGCACCAAGTACACTACCGGCCCGTCGCTCATCACGCCTACCTGCTCCTTCTTGGCGGGCGCTGGTACGGTCACGCCGTTTCACTCTGTCATCGGCCAAGCGTCCAACGGCATCCTTGGTACGTTTCAGCCGGCTACTAGCTGGGAGACGCTGGGCCAGATTCCCAACGCCAGCGCGGCCATGCTGTCGAACTATGCGTGGACTGGTCAGCGGTATTGGCTAGACGGCAAGATGCTGCGCTTCAGTGTTCCGGTGAGCGGCCAGATTCAAATTTGGTACGTGCCTACGCAGACGGTGAACTGGCTGTCGGCCATCTCGTCGACCACGCCGGTATTTGTGGACAACCTGACGCAGTTCCACGACATTATCGCTCTTCTGGCTGCCGAGCAGTACTACATTCAGCAAGCACAGCCCAACACATCTTTGGAGATGCAGTTGCGGCGTCGCATGGATAAGATGATGGAGTTCTTCGCTCAGTCGCGCACTGGCAAGGCATCGAGGTATGTGAACGAAGAATACCAGAGGTAGCCGGTGTCCAACATCGATAAAACCGCAGATGTCACTCCGAAGTCCGGCATGGACTTGCGCACCAATGCGCGCACTGATGGCACTCCGTTCATCCAGAATACCATCCCTCGTAACGGCGACTTCTGGGTTCGGCCAGGTTTCGGTCTTGTTCGCGAGTACGACACCAGCTTGGCCAACGGGCGATATGATGAGAACAAGTACGGTCTAGGCCCGTGCATCGGCGCGACCAACGTTCGCACCGCTTGGCAGACCGACCAGATTCTTTCGATTCACACGCTGTACGCATTTACTGGCGACTTCTACGGTGGCCGACCTCGTTTGGTTGGTGGCTTGACGCCGATGTATGGTCGTCGCGCAACCTTCTTGGCAGGCGTCGTTGCGATCGTTCACGACTTGCACACCAATCGTAAGGTTGAGTTTGTGCTGCACGAACAGGACGCGAAGAAAGAGTTCTTGCCACAAGTCTACCCTAACTACTCAACTCGTTACGACGATGACAATTCGACGTGGGCGATTCCTGCTCAAGAGCCGAAGTGGGCCATCTTTGCGCCGATGCAGACCGGTGTGGCGTTTGGAACCAAGGCGTTCAACATCGTGGTGTGCATCGATGGTATGGGCTTGTGGACGTACCGTCCGGTAGATTGCCCGATTGAGTGGAGCCGGCAGAACAACAGCTTGGATCGACCGTACCTTGGCCCATTCATGGGCGAGCAGGGCGCGTTCTCTCCGCTCAACTTGGCTGAAGGACTTCTGTCTGCTGCCGATGGTGCTGCTTACCTGACGACCAACGACATTGGCACGATTACAGCACAGTGTACGTGGAACGAAGATCGCATTATCTACGCTGCTGGCAATACGCTTTGGTTCTCCGACCCGTACATGCCGCAAGCGGTGCTGGCCGATAGCAACTACGTGGTTCCTACGTCTGACCCGATCACATGCGTAGCCCCACTGCGCTCTAGCGTCTTCATCGCAACTAGTGGCGGTAGGTGCTGGGCGTACAATCCTGCGCTTGGTAGCGCGGGCACAGCGGCTGTTGGCAGCTTGACCTCTATCTCGCTGACCAATGGCTGCGTAAACAATCGTGCTTATTGCGTGGGTAACGAAGGCGTGTTCTTTGTTGACCACAACGGTGTGTTCTTGTGGACTGGTGGCGTGCAACTTGTGTGGTTGTCGCGTGCGATCGATCGACTGTGGGCAGACCCGCAATCGCTTGAGTTGCCGCTGACGGATTACTACCAGCACAACGGCACGACCAGCTTGACAAATGTCCAGTTGCCTGCGCGTCTTGATATGCGCGAGCAGATGCGGAGCGCCAGGTTGTGCTGGGACGATCCTCGCAAGGTTCTGTATTGCGTATGCGACGACATCACGCTGTGCTGGACGACCGATTATGGTTGGAGCGTGTGGTACTTTAAGACTCACGCTGGCAATGGCGCAGAGGTACAAGGCTTGGCCAACATCGCCACGCCGACTCTGGTGCCCTCGCGTAACGATCTCTACTTGGTTGGTGGCCCAGACGAGACCATCTACATGGATGGTAAAGACCTTAAGATTGTGCAGGACAAAGCGTGCTATCTGCTCAAGCTTGGTCGTGGTGGTGCAATTGATCGGTCGACGTGCATGGATGCGGCCAGAACTGACGTGTATACCTGCACGCTTTCTGGTTACGTAGTGCCGTTTGATACGATCGAGATTACGGTCGGCGTCAACACGTACAACTACAACATCAAGCCTGATGACGACTACGCTGCCACGTACAAGAAGTTTGCCGACGACATTCAAGCTGTAGGCGATCCTGAGTACGACTTCATCGGCCAGCCTACCGGCATCGTGGCTGTAGCCAAAGTAGCTGGAACTCCAGCTTCTCCAGTGGTTGCTGTGATGACGGTTGGCGCCGGCTCGTTTACGGCCACGCATACTCAAACGTCCGCTAGCGCCAACTTGGTTACGGCCAACTTGGAGGATTGGCGCACACCCCTGAGTGGCTGGCGTATGTACGAGTGGGCAGGCGATCCTGCCACTGGCGCGTTCTATCTCGGCCCGCCCGTGGTTGCGCCTGCCGGGTTTCAGCCTCCGCGTGGTGCGCCTGCAACGACTGAAGCCACGTACTGGTGGCCTGTTGCTACCGGCTCGGTGGTAGCGCCACCCACGATTCTTAAGCTTCACTTCACGTTCGACAACACGCGCTGGGAACCTATCTGCGTGCCAGGCAATCCCGGCGACCCGCAGTATGGTGAGATTGCGGCGCTGTTCCCCAACGAGCGGCTTGGCTCCGTTTCTGGTTACAGGCCTAACGCACATGACGCAACGCATCAAATCTGCGTATACAACTCAGGCACCGGAACTGAGGGGCCTGGTGGCGATGAGATTCGGATTGACTTCGACGGAACTGGCGGTACGTGGACTTCAGCGCCTACGCTAAATGTTGGCGTCATTGGGCCTGACGTGCTGTTCTACATCGGCTTCCGTTACAAGGGCGCCGACTCCACGTTGTCATTGCATCCGCAGCTTACAACGTTTATGCGGCAGGACTTCAACGGCTGCCAATTGTACGCTTGGCAATACGGTCGCTACCCGGTGCAATACTCTCAGCTTGCTGACCTGCAACAGCCGGTCGACTGGGCGGTGAAGTCTCGCGAGTTTGAACTTAGCGGCTACCAGTTCACGGTGCGCGGCTTGTTCGTAACTGCGATGCACATGGGCAACGGTACTGACGACGTGGTACCGGGCTGGCTTTACGGCCCACTCAACACTGCGACCTCGACGGATTGGCGCGACTGGAGCGGACAGGCGCTGGACTTTGCGACTGTGCCACCGGGCAACAGCGCACAGAACGACATGTCTCCGTTCCCGCGCATGGTGCCGGCTACCACAGGTGGCGACCCGAATATCTACGTCGACCCGACGCTCAAGACGTTTGGCAATATTGCCCGGTGGGGCGATGCGGTCGACCCGACCAAGGGCAACTTGCTCATCGACGACCCAGCCGTGGACACGCTTGCGACGACCGATGGTAGCAAGGGTATGCGCGGCTCGGTGATGATTCACGGCACGATGAATGCGCCTGGCGAAGTAGTGAAGCTGGGCCGCATCGAGGCTGCCATCAAGCAGGTTGGTCTACGCCAGCGGTGGGGCAAGTAATGGCTGAGCCTGATTACAGCAAGAGTTGGTACCAGCGCAGCGGTAGCAAACTGCCGTTTAGTGAGTCGCTGGCTAACCATCTACGCAACGAGCTTGGGCCTAACGCGGCTCATCGATATGAAGCTTCTAATGAGGCAACCGATAAGTTGTTCGATCAATATGCTTCAAGACTTGGCATCAGTGATGCTAACAAGTGGCCAGCAGCAGATCGCTTCAAGTACTACTCCGAACTCGACAATCTTGAGAATATGTTCATTCGCCCGCATGAGCGAGAGTTGTTTACGCAACTCTATGACCTAGAAGCCACAGATCCCATGTGGGAACCGGAGACAACCGAGCGCACGCTGCGTCAGCAGTACCCCGACCTTGTTGCCCGCATGGAGCGTGGTCAAGTGCAATCTGTGCAAGAGCCACGCGCTCCGGTCATGCAACCCAAACCGCCAACCATGCCGCCTGTGCGCAAAGCTGAGCCAGTGCCCCCGCCGATGAAGTCACCGGCCCAGAAGCCAGCACAAGTTATGCCACCCAAAGCAAAGCCCGCAGGAATGGAACAGCGGATGGCAAACTTTCTGGGTGGTCTGGAGAAGGAAGGCTACTTGAAGATGCCGACGCAAGCTGAGATTGCTCAGGAACGGCTGCGCAACATGATGCAAGAGCGTGAGCGCGAACTGCGTGCGCGAGATGAAGTGCCGGTATCGCTGCCCGAAGCAGTCAACCCAACAGGGCGGTAAGCCATGCCGCAGCAGGTAGAGCTTCCAAACAAAACAATCAGCGACTTGCAGTTCACCAACATGCAAAGTCGCCAGCAGATATTCGACATCGTGCTGCGTATGCAGCCAGTGGTCGCAGGCGCTCCGTTCCAAGGCGGCATCCTTGCGCCCGGTGTCTATAAGGGCGGTACGCTGGGCAGCGAGGCGCGGGTCGATGGTATTGGTTGGCCCAACGTGTCTGGCCCAGTGACGATCGCATCTAACGTGATTGTGCGCGGCGTAGTGTTTACCGATACGGTTACACTCACAGCAGCGGCTGTCGTGGTGTTCGATGGATGCGTGTTCCAGAAGACCGTGACCGTGGCCAGCGGCGGCAAAGGCGCTTGGTCTGGTTGTAGATTCGATGGAGTTTCCTCTATCCAAAATGCAGGAAATGCGTCAAAGTGCGTGGTCGCTGGCGGTGTGCATACCTCCAGCACAGCGCACGTTAATGTGACGCTGCCAGGTGGAGAGGCAGTATGAGCAGCAACCGGCTACTTCCTTATCAGTTCGCGCCGGGGCTGGATGCTTCGCCTACTCGCATCGAGCAATCGTTGCTCAAGTTGGCAGAGCTATACGACGATGTGCCTGCTGAGTTTATGATGCGCCGCTGGTCGCCCTCACACATGCTGTGGGGCTTTTCGCCACCGAGCGTGAGTGTAGCGGGCAACCCGTACTTGAAGTGGTACAACCCAGGTTCTTCTGCGACCAACCCTTACCGTTGCAAGTCGTGCTTTGCTGAGGGTCTTGGCGACCCGCCTAATGAAGGCTACATGCTAACGTGGGAAGTGACTGCGCTTGCGTCGCATCCCATGATTATTGGTTCTCTTGTAGTGATGGCTCTTAAGGGCGTAGGGCACTACAACAACCAATGGCTCTATGGCGCTGAGCCGCCACCTGGCTATGAGACTGGTGAGCCAACACGCGATGTTTCGTTGCAGGTTTGCATCTCCGATGGTTGGGACTTGGAGAATCGCAAGAAGTTGCGGCAAGAGTCGTTGACGTACCAGATGCGTTCTGACGCTTTCTGGTTCTGCCCCGGTTCGATGCCTCCAGTGAACACCGACCCTACGCTGCCTTCGTTTCCGCAGAATAGCGAAGGTGATGAGGCCGCGTGGGATGGCTTTGCTGTTATGGCTGACGCGCTTGTGCTCGTGCCTGTGGGCGCTCGTATGGTGTTCCAGTGGACTATCCCGTGGTACGGCGAGTTCAACACCTCGACGTGGGGTCAGTATCCGTTTCGGCACAACACGTGGAACCTTCGCGCATTGGCGTATAGTCCGACTCACTGAGGCATCATGGCAAAGCAGTTTCCGGTCAAGCGATATGCCCGTGGCGTGAAGGTGACCAAGCAGCACCTGAACGATCCATTGACCGACATCCAGAATGCTGCTGAGGCGGCTGGTGTAGAGAACTCGATCGAGCATTTGGCGCGCAACAAGGTGTCGTGGGTATTGCCGTACACTGGCCCAGCCTCTACCGAGTACAAGGATTATGGTCTTAAAGGTTATCCAATGGCTATGTGGCCGTTTGTGATGCCTGCGTTCCAGCAGTTGTTTTGGCGAGGAACACTTGAAGACCCACGGTACCCGGTGACGTTGAGCGAGTTCTCGTTGTCGATTGACCAGCGAGCAGAGCCTAAGGGTGTTGCTGGTTATGGAGCAGCGTTTCCGGTCAGCGTTGGTGATAATGTCGAAACCGACATGAGCCGCTACAGCATGACCATTCGGTTGCTAGAGCGTCAGCCATCTCTGTTGACTGGTGAGACAGTTGACTACGAAGAGGTTGGCAAGTGGGAGATTGATGGTGTCACTGCGTTTGGCATTCAGCAAAGCGCAACAGACGGCACTGCTGGCAACGGTGTGGCCCGCGCCAACCCACTTGTGATCGCTGACCAGAACATTCCGATTCGCCCGTGGAACACGTACTTCTGGGAGATTACCGGGGCGCGACTGTATGAGACGCCAGACTTGGGCGTGAAGGACAAGTGGACGTTTACGGTGGGCGGCACCCCGGTTGGTGGCGTGCCTGGCGTTGGCGATGTTTGCCGGCTAACGATCAACGGCAACACATACAACTACCAAGTTCCTGCTGGCTGGACGCTTGCTGGCATTGCTGCTGGTGTTGCTGCTGCTGCCGCTGCTGACCCACTCTACACGGTAACTGCTGCTGGCCCGGTGATTACCGCAGAAGAGACGGTTGCATCCAATAACGTCAACACGCTGACGTGCGTGTTTCTTAGTCCTAGTGGTACGGGTACTGGCACGGTATTCCCGCAGCACGTAGCGGTTGGTGAAGCTGGCACGACGGTATATCCGCTTGAGTTCGTGTCGTTGCACTTGTGCGCTACGTTTGATTCTTTGCTGACTGTGCGCGATAAGCAGGGCGACTTTGGCCTATACCCGGCTGAGCCAGGTTCCAAGCCAATTCAAAACCTGCCGATTGTGCATGATGGTTGGAAGGTAGGAACCAACATCCCGCTGACTCCAGTTGTGGCTGATGCGTTGATGACCGGCGATGACGTGCAGGATGCTATGCACGGCTTTGACCTTGCGCTGCGTGAGCGTGCGGGCAGCGGCTACGGCACTGGCTACGGCCCGCTTGCCAGCCCACTGGAAGCGAGTAATCGACCGGTGCAAGAGTTGATGGCTAACGACTCGCACTACTCGATGATTATGGTTCCGATGTGGAGCGGCCAGTATCGCGAGTCTGTGCGCAAGCAGGATGTGGCTTCTGCTGGTCTGCCTTATGTTGGCGACTTGGAAGAAAACCGGATTACCGAAGACGTGTTTGTGTTTCCGGTGCCGGAAGGCTTTGTGTTGCACCATGCGTTTGCGGTGTGGAATGGCTACAGCCCGCCGACCACTGTGTATCCAGATCGCTTGCAACCTGGGACTTGGCCCACTCAGGAAGACTACGAACAAGAGATTGGCATCATCCTAAACTCGGGCTGGCATGGCGACGATTACAAGCATCAGCAGGTAGCGTATCTCAAGTGGAATGGAGCTCCTGCGCCAAACGCCTTTACCTACGAGAACTGGTTGCTCGATGAGTACACCGGAGTCGAGGGTGGTGTTGCTTGGCGATTGCTTCAGATTCCGCTGGTGAACAACAACAACGCATGGACTGCGCGCACATGGTTTAGCAGCGGCCCGCCGTTCTACATGGGCAAGTCCAACACGATGACTGAGGCGCGTGCGGATTGCGGCACGTTGCCTACCGCATTTGGTGGCAACCGATTTGATCCACCGCTGACCAACGGTCGCGAGAATGTGCTTGAGATTCGCTGGCAGAAAGACTTGCAGAACTACGACTTGCTTGAAGATACCGATACGATCATCGGCCAAGGTGGCGAGTGGGTAATTCTCTGCGGTCGCCAAACCGTAACTACCTAAGAACCTCTGGTCAAGCGAGGCGCACCTCGCTACACTGCGCACGTGGAGGATGGCTATGGCTGCTCAAGACGAAGATAGTTGGTTTGGCGACGATGTACCGGTTGCACAACCGAGCCAAAAGCCAAAGTCTGGTGCCAAGATGGTTGACGAGAGTTACTTTGGCACCTCAGATGAATATATCCCCAGCACTGGCAAAGCTAAGACTCCAGAAGAAGACGCTTATCTAAAGCAATTCCAAGAGTCGCAAGCCGGTGTTCTTGGCAGTGCCGCTGGCCAGCTTGCTGCTACTCAGCTTGGTGCCAAGTACGCCAAGGGTGGCGCTGGTGCGCTTGAAGAACGGCAGAAGGGCGCCCTTGGCCGTTTGCGTGAGCAGTCTGGTCAAGCGTTTGCTGCCCAGCAGGCCCGTGGTGGTGGTGGATCGCTCGCTGGTATGCGTCAGTCGCAGCTTTCGCGTGGCGTGGCTGAAGGCCAGTTGATGGGCGACTTCGCTATGCAGAAGATTGCTCAACAGCGCCTTGCCGCCCAAGCTGAAAAGGAAGCCGCACAGGCTGCTGGCGAGTACGCGACGACGCAACAGAAGCTCAAGCAAGCTGAGGCAGATCGCGCAAGAGCCCAATCTGAAGAGTATGGAAAGGCGGTTCAAGATATTCGGACTGAGTTCCAGAATCGAGTTGATGAATCCGGTTGGTACGGTGAAGATGACCGAAAAGCTCTTGCCGCTTGGATTCAGAACACTTACGGCAACAGCCCGAATGCCGCTGTGCGTCAATACGCCAAAGATGCCGCAGCCAATGTGCTTGCTGATACTGGTGACTTTGAGGGGTAATCAATGCCACGCATCATCGACGTAGATACCGAAGCATTTGCTCCGACTTACCAGAAGACTTACAAAGAGCGTGAGCCACTCGGTGATGTTTCGCGTCGTCGCATGGCAGCGGACTTGCAACTCCTTGGCCAAGCCATGCCTTATGTCAGCGAGGGCATTAAGGGCATCGACCAGTACTTGGTGACGCCGATTCAGCAGGCGATGAAGGAAAGCCGCGAGGAAGAGTACAAAGCCAAGAAAGCCGGCGAGACGCCGTTTGAGATTGGCGAAACGACGATGCAGAAGCTCGCCAAACAGCGATTGGCCGAGAAGGAAAAGCAAAAGCCGTTCGATACCTCTGCTTGGGAAAAGGAAGCAGAGGAGATGTACGACATCACCAAGATGAAGGGCGCCCCGGACTTGGAAGCTCAGCGTCCAGACTACGGCGCTGTTGGCGAAGAAGCAGCCAAGATGTTCGGCGAAGAGCGTCCTGAATTTGGTGAGCTTAGCGTTCCGGTCGGCGAAGCCGGTACCGATGCGATGATCGCCCGTCAGCGCGTAGAGCAGCAAATGGCGCAACGGTTGAAGGAGCAAGAGCAGGCTGGCCCAGTTACTCGGCCAACGGTAATCGCTCGTCATCCCGTTACGGGTGAATTGCGTGCTGTCGCTGGTCAGCCAAGTGCCGGCTTGGAGAGCGGTAGCCCAGCTTATGAAATGGAAGTTTCTCGTCAGCGCACGGGATTGCCGCGCAAACCCGCTGCTGCCACCCCCGCCGAGCCCGCGACTACCCGCATGATGCCCGAGCACCCGGTTCCGACCGGATACCAGTGGCCCGCCCGTGGGCGGTATACTGCGCCTGGCGCGCCGACTGAGGGTTTTGCTGGCGCTGAGGCTCCTGCCGAGCCTACGCAAACCGCGCAGATGGCCAAGACCGCTACCACCACTGCCCGTGCTGGTGCGCGTACCGCAGCAGAGCCTGTGGCTCCGACCGAGCCTGCCAGGCCCAAGACGCTGGCGACCGTGACGGACGATGAATTGTCGGACGTGAAGCGTCGCTTGGAGAAGATGGTCGAGCAAGATCCTGAAGATAAGGAGCTTGCTGACCGTCTTGAGATGGTGAACTTGGAGCAGCGGCATCGCGGCGAGAAGATGGAATACGAGGATTGGGCTGCGATGGCCCGCGCCGCTGATACGCTGGAGGAGCAGCGCAAGGTCTTGGAAATGGCCAAGCGCGTGCGGATGCCGGTCGAGGGATTGGAAAGCTTGCTGACCAGTCCGTTTGAGCGGGCCAAGCTCAAGGCGCTGGGAAGTAGGGGCGAGAAGGGTTTGTTCCCTGAGGTGGCGCGGCCGCTTACTAGCTGGGAGATTGATAAGAAAGAAACCGAGATTCGGATCAACCAGTTGAAGGCTCAAGGTCTATCGGACAAGCAAGCCGCTGACCAGGCTCTGGCCGAGAAGCGGCTGGCGGATGCGGGATTGTCTCGTGCGAGAACCAAAACTGAAGAAACGTTGCTTGAGCCGCGATACGTAGCGGCTGCGGAAAAGCCTTTCCTTATGCACTCGCAAGAAGAGCACCTGAAGAACATTGATGATATTGCCAAGCAGAAGGCGCCTAATGAAATTGCCGTGATGAAAGCACGCGCTGCCAATCTTATGGCTGAGGCCAAGCGTCGGCGCAGTGGTGGCGCCGGTCGTAATAAGGACGACTTGGCGACGATGATTAAGACTTTGTTGAGCGATGACCAGCAGAATGTTAGGTCGGTTGCTGGTATGTATGGCGAAGCATCAAGGACTTACTCAACGATTCTGGCCCAATCCATGAACGATGAGCGCGATGCCGCCTCAGCCAATGCTGATTACGAAGATTTGCTTGGTACCGGTGCGGGGTTGTTCGGTGCGGATAAGGAACAACACGACCTTAGAGTGGCAATGTTTAAGCGCAAGGCCGACGACGCCAAGAAAAAAGCTGCCTTGTCTAAGGCGCAGGCTGAAGCAGCCGAAAAGACTCTTGAGCAAATTGATACTCAACGCGCTCAAGCGTCTGAGACTGCGCGTCGGAATGAAGCACAAGTAAACGCCTTGCTGGAGACATATGCTGGCCGTCGTGGTGTGCCATACAAGCCGCGTGAAGTGACGCCTGCCGCACCTCCTGCCCGTAAAACCGAGGAAGAAGGCGGCATCATGGGCGCGGTTCGTGGGATGTTTGGTGGCGGCGCCAAGCCTGCTAAGACACCGGCCAAGAGCAAGTCAGCAAAGCAGTCGTGGGACGATTTGTAGTCATTACAAGGAATCACAATGGCCGAGACTATTCGCGATAAGATGCGCAAGGCCAAGGAGGCCGGCTGGACTTATGATGAGTTCGGCGGTGCTTTCAAGGAAAAGTATGGGCGCGATCTAGGCGAATATGAAGACAAGCTCGACACTCCGCTTGAGCAGCTTGAGGTTCCCAAGCCAGCGGCCATTGCGCCTGAGCCCAAGGCTGTAGGTATCGCTGGTGCTCCAAAGATGGAGTTCCCGGCCGTCCGCGAGTTCGGCAAAGAATTGACCGCCGGCAAGACCGGCAAGGGCTTGGCTATTGGTGAGGCCATCGGCGCTGCGTTTGGTGCTCCGACCGCTGGCGCTACTATTGGCGCTGGTATCGGCAAGCTGCTTGAGCCTGAGCCCGAGGTAAAGGCAAAGCCGTCACCTGCTGCCCGTGTTGAGACGGCCCGTGCTGGCGCGGCGCTGGGTGGCGCATTGTTCGGCGGTCCTGGCGCGTTGGCGGGCGCTGCGTTGGGCGCGAAGTTCCCGGCAGAAGAAGCGGCCAAGTATCGGGCGTATGAAGATTTTGAGACGCAACTAAAGTATCTTAAGGCCACAACTCCTGAGTTGCGTGAGCCGGTAAAGGCTAAGGAAGAGCTTGAGGTTGAAGAGCCTGTGATTGGCGTCACGCGAGCGCGTAGGCCCAAGTCGCGTTTGACTAGGAGCGAAGCAGAGAAGCTTGCCAAGTGGTCGAGCACGGATATTAACGAGCCGCCGAGTGCTGAAGTTATCAGCATGTATCAGCGCGTGAAGGGAGAAGACCCTCGCGATGTTGGTGCGCTGCGGAAGTTCCGTACTGAGCAGGCTCAAGAGCATCAAATCGGCGCATTTACTCCAACTGAGTTCAAGTGGGCAGCGCCTTGGGATGTTCCTCGTCGTGCGACCGGCGCGCTTACTGGCTTGGCCCGCACGGGACTTGGTGAAACCAAGTTGACTCAGCGGCTAGAAGAACCAGAAGTTCCAGACCCAGACCAGCCTCGTCCAGTAGATGTTGATACGTCCGGCATACGCATGCTCGACCCGGCAGCGCAAGCAGAATCCGAGCAGCGCAAGTATCAGCAGCGTTTGTGGGACGAGATGCAGAAGGACACCAAGCTGGCCGAGAAAGCCCGTCGCCAGTGGGCGCCTGTTTATGCGTCTCGCAAAGCCCGTGGTGCTCCGCTTCATGGCGAAGGATTGCCGGCTGTTTTTGAAACTTCAAAAGACGAAGCATTGTTGCCCGAGCGATTCCGCCCATTCGTGGAGCAAGTTGAGACGGAGCGCAGAGAGCGGCAAGCAACAACGCCTCAGAGCGTGTTGTACAACTTCGGCCTTGATCTTACGACTACGCTCGCTGCCACCGCCGATATGGCCAACAAACTTGTTGGCGCCGAGCCAGTACCAGAGACGCCTGAAGTCTCCACCGCTAGGGCGCAACTGGAGAAGGCCAAGAAGAGCGGTGACGAGGACGCTATCGACGAGGCCGAAAGCAACTTGGAGCGCATCTCGCAAGAAGCAATCGGTGCAGGCTTGGGTATGGGCCTTGGCGGCTTGCCTGGTCAGTTTACTGGACTGGCAGGCGGCCTTTTGGATCCAAGCGGCAGAAATGTACTTTTGACGCACCTATTCACATCGTTGTCAATGGCTGCCCCGGCGTTCAAGAGTCTTCAAGCCGCAAGCCCTAAGTTCAACAATGCGGTGAAAGCGATCAAAACCAATACGGCAAACTTCATCGGCGCCGCTATTGACTATGTTTTTCCAGGTGTGCGTAAGTCGATTAAGCAGAAGCTAGTTCAATACTTGGCCAATGCCATCGAAGTTGGCGACAAAGAACGCACTGCGATCTTGGACGACATCGTTGTCGACCCGTCTCGCTTGAAGGCGATGGGCGAGGTTCTGATTCGCGATGCCAAGTCTGGCAAGGTGCCTGGTCTTAAAGACACCGAGCTGGTTGAAGTCGAGTTGAAGTACACGCCAGAACCTGACGTTCAAGCGGCCAAGGCTGCTGAGCGCAGGGCTGCTGAGACTGGTGCTCGCGCTGAGGCGATGGGCCAAGCCAAAGAGATGGCGGTCGAATCAGCGCAGAATATCCAGAAGCTGAACAGCAACATTCGCAAGCTCAAGAAGAAAGCTGAATCGGTGCAGAAGCGGATTGTTGATGCAGCAACGGAATCTGACAAGGCAGCTCTTCGTAAGCGTCTTGCCGAGCTTCAGATGTTGCAGCGCACGGAAGAGAATCGATTGGCTGTTGAGACGCGGGAGTCCCGGCTTCGCGGTAAGGCTAAGATCGCCAGCGAAGAAGCTATGGAGCGTGGTGTTGAGTTGGCTGAAGAACTGCAACCTATGGGCAAGGTTACCCGTGGTATGCAGAAGAAGCTTGAGATTCTTGATTACAAGCCAGAAGACATCAAGAAGATGAGCTTTGCTCAGGCAAAGGAAATTTTGGAGCGCGCAGGAGAGAGGGTTTCTGTTCGGGCAGAACCGCGCACGATGATGACCAAATCGATGCGTGAGCAGCTTAATCAGCTTGGTTATACCAATCAGATGATTGAGAAGTGGAAGCCTGCTTATGCCGAGCAAGTTTTGCGAGAAGCAGCGGAGAAAACCAAAGAGCCAAAGGTTGTTTCGTTTGTGACCGAGAGCGGCGACGACTATTCGGTGGATGCAAGCGGGTCAGCAACCAAGACCAAGACCAAGTTTGGCAAGCTAAAGAACGAACTGCGAGAGTCTAAGCCTACGTTCTACGTATCTAAAGAAGATGCGGCCAAGCTTCAGGAGATCAAAAGCCGAGACAAGAAGGGTAAGTTGGTTTTTGCCAAAGTACCTGATCAACCGGGCGCTTATGGAATCCGTTACACCAAAGGTCCAAAGGCCGGTAAGTTTGTTCCAGAATCCATCATTCAACAAGCCTCTGAGCCTGTTGTTGGTTCGGTTCCGATTGAGCTTACCGAAGAAGGCAGGGTGGGCACTATTGGTTCTCCTGTTCTAAACGTAACGAAAGAAACCAAGATCGAAGTGCCTCGCCCTGTTTCTAGGATCGCCAAGAAGGCTGGCGAAGATATTCTTTCGTCTTTGTCCGAAGCAGAGCGACGCCAGCGAGCCGCTGAAGAGATTCGTATTCGCGGTCTTCAAGAAGAAGAGCGGCTGCGTCAGAAGGCCAAAGAAACCGCGACCCGCTTGGAAGAGCAAGAGCGAGCCGCTGCCGGCAAGGCGGCTGTTGCTGGCGTCGAAATGGCCGAAGGCGTCAAGGGCATTGAGGACACCGAGGCTGCCGCCCAAGCTGCACGTCGCGCTGCTGCGGCCCCTGCTCGTTTTGTTGCTGGTGCTGAACGCGCTGCCAAGGCTGCTGCTGCGGCGGCTGAGACTGCGGGTGAACGGCCCGAGGTCTCGCTTGGTCGCATCTGGGTGCCGCGTGAGAAGCTGACTTCGGCCGAGACCACGCTTGCCAGCGAAGTGCCGGTCATTCGGGCGATCGACCCCAGGTCTGCGGAGTACCTGCCGCGCATGATGGAGGAAGCGCAGTACCGGCTGAAGAAGGCGAAGGATGCTTACGAGAACCCTGCTTCGGCCCCAAACCCAGAAAGGCTTCCGCTCAGCGTCCTACAAGAAGGTTTGAAGCAAGACGTGCTCAAGGCGTTTGATCTTGTCGAGCAAGTCCAGAAGGCAATCGACGAGCAGCGCACTGGCGAGTACCGTGTGTTTGAGGAAGGTGGACCACGCCGGCTGGCACGGTTGTTTGAGGAAGTGCCTGCTACCCGCCGCCGAGCGATTGAGGAGTTGGCTGTCAAGGCTAGTGACTACAAGCGTCAAGCGCTGGATGCGGGATTTGATCCTAATGCCCCGATTAGCGCAGAGGCAGCCAAGCGTATCGGTGTGCCGGAAGACGCTACGGTATACACCGCTGCGCGCCGTTTGGCCGAGCACATCGACACCATCCATGCAGACCCTACACTTGTTGCCGAGTTCCTGCGTCAAGAGCGATTGAAGGCCGGCGGTGAACGAGCCGCCACAAAGGCTGGTATTGCAGAAGCGGCACGGTGGATCAACGCTGAGATTGAAGCGCAGAACGCTGCGACTATGATCGAGCCCACTTATGGCGCAGTGCGCAGGCCCACGCCAGTGGTTGAAGCGCATGAGCTTGGAGTTGGTGGCGATGTCATTGCCCGAGAAGAAGGCAAGACTCAATCCTTGGCTCGCGCACTAAAGCCGTTGACGCCAGGAGAAGAACTGCCGACTGCTGAGATGAATACGCTTGATCGCATCCTCGATCAAATGGCCGAGTACTCGACCAAGCGTGAAGCGCCCAAGAGTGTTTCTGTTGAGAACACCCGGTTCTCTCAGTTTATGAAAGAGTACGCCGACATGGTTCGGCAGATTGGTTCGACGGGAGAAGAAATCCCAGCGCCACGGTTTGACCTGGAAACACCAGATCGACCAGTCCCAGGCGAGCCTTTTGTTAACAGGTGGGCCAAGCGAGAGCTTGAGGCTGGTCGTAAGTTAATTACGCCTGAGCGCATCTATCAGCAAATACTCAACACGGTACTGAACGACACGGTGCAGTTGACGCTGAACTCGCAGAAGTTTCGCGACTACTTGATGGACCTTGTTGACAAGCGAATCAAGGAAGCGGGCTTCACTGGCGCTGAGCGCAAGAAAGCGTTGATTGAAGTCAACAAGCTTATCAGCGACCCATTGCGGCTTTCTCAACATAGCAAGGAAAAGTTTCCGGTTGTTTCGCATAACGGTAAGCCAATCCTTAAGGTCGATGACTTTATTCAAGCTGCCGAAAAGCTTGATCCAAAGATCGTCAACGAGGCTCGCGCCAACACCATCGCCGCGACTGTTGAAGAACAGAGCCGCGCTGCCGCCACTTACGGCACGCTGCACAACATCGAATCCGAGATGAACCGATTCCGGTTCGACGCAGACGGTAAGCCGCGAACGTTGCCCAACGGCGCTCAAGCAGCAACCCGTAGCGCGGAAGGATACGCGGCCCAGCTTGCGCAATCGGTGGTGCGAGACGGCGAAACCTTCCCGCTTATCACTCCGTATTCAGGCGAAACAATTGCTCAAGCTCTTAGAATTATTCTAAATGATGCAGACAAGGACTATAGGTTCAATTGGAATGCTCAAGAACGCCAGCGCCTGCGAGAGTTGATCGATGACGTTGGCCGGTTTGAGTCAGCGCAAAATGCTCCAAAGTCCAAGCTTGTTGATTCTATCAACGGAATCTTTGAGCGAACGTTCAAGGGTACTGAGACCAAGCCGATGGATTTTCACAACGTGCATATGCACCCGGCTGTGCTCAAGGCGTTGGATTCTCACTTCCAAGATTTGCTTGCTAGTGAAACCTTGGACAATTTGACCAGTACGCTTGTTGGTTTGACCAAAGCTGCGCAACGAAACGTTGTGCCGATGAACGTCGCTTCTTTGATCAACAACAATCTTTCCAATACCTTGTTGCAGTTCTTGACTCGCGGCAGCGTGGACTTTCTGCCTAATATGGTTGAGGCCACGTTCAAGTACACTAAGTTCTTGGAAGGAGATTATCAGGGTCTCACGCCTGCCGAAGTTCGCAAGTTCAAGGCAATCAATCGTAACGCACCAGTTGGCCATACGCAGTACGCCAACGAGATTACTAAGTCGAGTTGGTGGCAAGAACTGAAGCGAGAGAAAGGCCTGGATGTTACTAAGGCTGGGCGAATGTTGAAGGCGGCGCCAGAAGCGTTCGGCAAACTGCGCGATGCGATGACCGAGATATACAGCAAGTATGGCGACATTCCATTCCGCTTGGAAGAAATGAGTCATGTGTATGATAAGTTGAACGAAAAGATTGACGCGCTTGAGGTTGGTAGTTCAATTGATGTTGAAGTCACTCGCAATCGCAACGTCCGAATCACCAAGCTTTCGGAAAACAAGTTCCAGATTGACGATATGACGGGTCGGCAGAAGCCGCAGATTGTTGGTCGCGAAGACCAAATGCTTGCTGATGTGCTCGGCGCCAATGCCAACGTGTTGCAAAACCGCAAGATGCTAAATCCTAAAGAGCTTGGCTTGTGGGGCAAAGCATTGCAGCGCTCCGGTCTTCCGCTGGTGTCCGGCATCTTTACTTGGTATCAGGGCGCGATGGATATTCCGTTCATCAAGCGAGGCTTGGTCCATGAGTTGCTGTTTGGTGGGCCATTCTACGAAACAACTTCGCCAGCAATTATGAGGGCGCAAGCCTTGGAGTACGCCGGCAAGGCGTTGAAGCGAGCGATAACAATCAACTCCGCGCAAGCGGCTTTCTTGGATCAACGCAAACTCCGCAATGTTCGTCATTCGCTTGGCTACAATCCGTCGCTGGAAGCAACTCTATTGGCAGATGCCTCCAATCCTGCGTATGTTTCGATTCGCAATCTCGATCCTCTAATGTTTGGCACGCCTACCGTGAATACACTTAACGGTATCGGCAATTTGTTTGAGACTTACCGGTTTACGCCCGCGTTTAACGACCCATTGTTCTACGCCAAGACCATGAATGCAGATCGCGACTGGGCCAACATGTCCGACAAGCAAATTGATTCATATCCTCCAGAAATAGCGAAGTACGGTAGAGAGCTGAAAGAGCTTTCCAAAACCGATCCTAGGGCTTATGAAGACCGTGCCTTGATTCAACGCGATTTGATTCGATGGGGCAGCGGACAGATTAGCGATGTTGGGCAGTTCTTCCAGACTCTTGGCCTGGCTGGTGGGCCGTTGTTGAACTGGTTGTTCAAGACAAGCCAGAACAAGTGGTCTTTCGAAGAGGCTGGCAGAAAGTTCTTTGAGCTTGTGATTGGCGTAACGCCGGCCCGTGCGATTGATGTAGCAGCCGGCGCGCTTGGCGAAGCAGGCTTTGAAACAGCCGGCAGGTATTCTTCCTACGGTACCGACTTGGCGCGCTCTGGATTCCACTCAAAGTCGGAGACAACGCCAGATGAATCGACGCTTCTGGATTGGGCCTTGCGTCAGCTTTTGGGCATCGGCTGGAAGCAAGCGTTCTATGGCACTGGTAAAGAGAAGGCAGACGACGTTCGCGGCGTTCCTATGCTCAAGTCTTACATCAAACGGTTTACCGATGCGATGAACGACTCGTTCAAGAACTCGCTGCGTCGAGATGCTCGCAAAGTGCTGGGCGTCAACGCGACTGATGAGCAACTAGAAGAGCAAGCTAAGAAGAGCCCATACTTCGACTTGATGAACAAAGGGTTGAAGAACACTATTCAGAAAACCCTGATGACGCTTAATCAAGGGAAGGCCGCGCTCGACGAGTCGCGGCGTGAGTACCCAGCACCCAGCGAATAACCGCTAGACATAAGCGGTGATATTCCAGTAGTCTTGCGGCACGAACGGAGGAATCATGTTTCACGCATCGCGCACCCTGAAGAACGGAGCCACCGAAGCTGAGCGCAAAGTGCTTGATGCTACCGTAGCGAACAATCCTCCGGTCAGTTCCCTGCCTAACCGCACTACGCCGATGGTTCCCCGTGGCCAGTGGCAGAACATCGACTTGATTACGTTCACGGCCCTGACCAACTTCGACATTGGCATCTGGTGGTGGTACGAGTCGGCCAAGCTCTGGGTGCTGGATACCAATCTTGGTGGCGCAGCAGGTGTTGACCCTGGCTTCTTCCGCGTCGACCACACCGATGGCGTAGTGCGCATTCCGATTCTGGACAACAACAAGTCTGCTTGTGCTGATGGTCTGTACCTTGAAGTGAAGAACTTGGGTGCCGGCGCCAATCCGAAAGTCTGGTTGCAGGGCCAGCAGTAATGGGCGGGGATGTCGGCATGAACGTGGTCATCGCTTTGGTTTCTGCTGGCGTATCGACAATCGTCACGGTTGTTACCGCAGTGGCTTGGCTGAAGACTCAGTTTGCCGAACTAGGCGAGCGTCTGGCCAAGGCTGAGACGCTGCACAAGTCGCTGCACGACCGCGTTGAGAAACTGGAAGACGCTCGCGAAGAGGACGTGCGTCGGGCTTTGTCCAGGATTGCATCGTGAGCAACAGACAGGGTGTGGCGTATGACGCAGATAACCTCGTCACGCTGACGCCAGGTAGTCTGACCTTTAACGGCACGACCTACGACATCGCTGCTTCTGGTAGCGCGGCTGCGGCATTGCAGGCTGCGTTGATTGCGCAAGCTACGGCCAACGCGGCGCTGCCCAAGGCCGGCGGCACGATGACCGGCGCCATCAACATGAGCAACCAGCAAATCAATATGCTGGGAGCTCCTCTTGTATCGACCGATGCTGCGACCAAGGGCTACGTCGACACGTCTGTGGTCGGCTTGCTTGACCTTCAAGGCACGATCGATTGCAGCACCAACCCAAACTACCCGGCAGCCAACAAGGGTGACGTGTGGGTTGTGTCGGTGGCGGGTCTCATCGGCGGTGGCGCTGGCATCTCGGTTCAGGCTGGCGATGCGCTAGTGGCACTGGCCGACAACCCAGGTGGCACGCAAGCGGCAGTCGGCTCAAGCTGGAGCATCTTGCAGGCCAATCTTGTGGGCGCTCTGCTCGCGGTCAACAACCTGTCCGATGTGCAGAACGTAGCCACGGCCCGCACGAACCTTGGCCTTGGCACTGCGGCTCAATCTAACGTAGGCGACTTTGCCACGGCCGCTCAAGGCGTGCTTGCGAGCACTGCTGTGCAGCGGGCTGGCGATACGATGAGCGGCTCGCTGGTCTTGGGCTCCGGTGCATCATTGACGATGAGCGGCGGCACACTGTCGGGCCAAGGCAACATTCGGATGGGCGCTGCGGCCAATTCTTCTTATGACTCAAACCTACTCTACGCCGATGCCAATACGCGAACGATGGGCATGGTCTGCTCTGCGACGCCTGCATTCGGCGCAGCCAACGGCCCCTACGTGGGTATGCGCGGCAACACGTACAGTGCGATTAGCAACCAGCGTGGCAACTTGTTCCTTTCTGCCGGCAACCCAACCACACCGGCGGCGGCTGAGGGCGTAATCAGCTTCCTCACAGGCGCAGACCAACTGCGGATGCGAATCGACAACAGCGGATTTGTTGGGATCAACTATAGGGCCGCAATTGCCTCTAGTGCCACGACCTATCTCCTGAACTTTGGCGCAACCACCAAGGGGTTGCACGAATACAACAGCGGAGGCACGGGCAACGATTCGATCAAGGTCATCGGCAGCAATCCAGGCGCAACGTTTGGTGTGCAAA
>Ga0255186_1000064_pt1 | contig 19736 bp, 24 predicted proteins | sample Miss_Cont_RepC_0_FD_183635 | JGI IMG/M metagenome (GOLD analysis project Ga0255186, IMG submission 183635) | Freshwater microbial communities from Mississippi River, Louisiana, United States - Miss_Cont_RepC_0h | ecosystem: Environmental > Aquatic > Freshwater > River | place: USA: Louisiana...
CCCTGCAGATCCTCCCAAACCCACCTGGTGTACCGAGTGCGAGTGGAACCAAGGGCTTTGTGAGAATTGTAGCAAAAACTGGAAACGAAGATTTTGTTTAACGCAATAATTCCTTTGATCAAGCCAAAAACTTTTAATGTAATAAAGTATGCGATGATACATATGCCTCCAAATGGTGATGTGAAACAACAACTCCCAAAAGAAATTATTGATATGATTTTAAATGAACGTCGTCGAGTATCTGCAGAAGCTAAATTTGGTGCGACGGGTAAAGTGGGCCTCTTACGAAAAATACAAAGATCTAATTTTCGTGGCGCTGCGCGATCATTTACTACCCAAAATAGTGGAGTCCCAGTACGGGTTATAGCCATACCAGGGTTTACCGCAAAAGATGTAATTGCTTTATTACACTTTTTACCAGATGGTACAACTCTTTTTGGTTTAAAAAAAGACTCTGTTTTAGATGCAGAGGGAAACTTTTCTAGTCCAAACGGAGAAGGCTTTTTTGTTCGTAACAACGAGATAGTCATACCAATACCACCTACAAAATTTTATCCATATGCTTTCGGAGGACCATATACCGAGAATCTAATTGAAAAGCCTCCTCAATGGGTTCGTTTAGATGAATATGACGAAGCGACTATTCCATTATTGAGAGAGGTTGGAAAGTTGAGACCACTTACGGAAAGGTGGTTCGATCCTGTCCCTCCTTTTACATACAAATAAATTTATTTACCATAACAATTGATCAGCAAAATACCCAGGCGTCCCTGGTCGTTTTCGATCCTTGGCATGTCGGATCTTATAAGCCTTTCTACGATTCCGGGCGACAACAGATCCAAACTTTTTGAGATAAGTTGGATAATCGAGATACCCACGAGCTCCAACGGAAGCAATCTTTTTACCGTCTCGAAAGACATCCAATTTCTTTTTTGGATTTTCAGAAGGTTTGACGTCGAGACCCATTTTACGAGCCTTTGTTTTGGTGTATGCTGAAATATCATAAAGCTTCATAATTGTGTGCGCATATAATAAATGCCAATCAAGTTTCCCAAAGAAGTTTTCACCACGTCACCACTACCTATGATGCCTATGATGGATGTTCAACAACTGCTCAAAGACCACTATGCAAAAGAATCTGAATACCGTAATCCTCAAGGAACACCAACAAAAGGTATTCCTTCCTCATGGCTTAAATAATAAAAATTTATTCTTCAAAACCAAACGGGTACAAATACCCTTCTGAATCCAAATTCCCTTTGAGATCATCAGGATTGAAAGCCAAATCTTTGAGCATCTTGTAAGTGTGCATACCCTGACCAAAACGATACACAAAAACGGTTTGAGGTACTTTGATAGATCTTGTTTCCTGGTGTTCCAAATAATCCAAGACCAATTGTTCCATGGACTTGAAATTGACCAGTTGACGCGTCGCGTGTTTGAGAGAGACACCTTTACATTTCACAAGAGTCTCACCATTGGCACACTCGATAGCATACGTTTTCGGACCGAGACCCACAAATGTGCGTATACCACCATTCTTGGAATCGATATCTTCGACTTCCCACTGTCCCCAAACATCGCCCTGTGGAATATTATACTGGTCTGGATCATATACGTAGACGATAGAGTCTGTATCGTTCATGAGGACTCTCTTTCCGAGTTTGTGTAACTGGCGCCATAAATGAAGACGCCCATAAGCAGGAACAAAGAGGGCTGCAGGCAAGTAACAAGAATGCAAATCGGGTCGAGTTTCTTTTCCATCAGCGATATAACGATACATGTTCTTGTTTCCCATAACGGTACAATCTTGGAACTGGTACTGCCCCGCGGTACAATTTTGGAAAAAAGTAAACACTTGTTCCTGTTGACTTTCCATATCAAAGATTTTGGCTTCTGTCATGATAGGTCGTTGAGCATGTTTACCCCATCCAGAATTCAACATGATTTTGAACGTCTTCTTTTTTGCTGGATTCTTTCCCCAACGATTTTCACGAAACGTCTTTTGCAAAGCTTCACCCATTTCAAACTTGTCTTCATAATCACGAATCAATCGGGCTTGATTTTCAGGTGTAGGCATATTACTAGAATTGACCATTTTTTCAATAAACAAATCCTTGATGGTATCAGCCCAAAGAGAAGGACGTTTGTGATACTTGTCAAAACGATGAACGCGTATCAGCGTATACCCAACACGTAACGCTTGTTGCAACTCTACAGAAGTAAACACGCCTCTTTCAATTCGGTAGCAATCAGCAACACTTTTTCCACGATCTTCATCCCAATGGACAAGGACAGGATGATAGATATCTTTAGGAGGTTCCACAGTAGCACAAACAATTCCAAACCAAGACGGATCCAAAAGTTCTTGAGCAGTCGGTTCAGGAGCATCTGTAACACATTTGACGGACCGATCCAACAAAGCATTTGTACAAGTACAATCACCCTTTTTGTGATCCAAGCAAGGACGATAGCGGGGATCCCAAACATAAATGGTAGGAAGACCAACAGGAAAATCATGAACAGCTTGCTGATACGGATACTGAGAGCAAATATCTTGGTAACGAATTCGTACACCCCGATCCCAATCATCTTGTGATACTTTGTGATACACTTTTCGAATATCTGTTCTTCCACCACGTAAGGCTTTTCTTGCAAACCAATACTCTGTTTCAGTCAAGACCGCCCAGTACTCGTTCCAAGCCAATTCTTGAATTTTTTGAGCATACTCTACTTCCTCTTCTTTTGGGTCAGGCAGTTCGAGTGTCAATGCCAATTTTCGTAAATAGACTTCATGGACAAAAGAGGGCGCGGTGGTATTGTGCCAAGGCGACATTTCAAATTTTTCATAGAGAATATCGTGATACGATTTCATGATTTCAGCCAAGACCAAAACATCGTTAATACAATACTTTTCCAACTCATGTTGAAAATTCCAATCGTCACGACCTTGCCAAGTAGAATACCATTCTTCAAATTCATCAAAATCACGCTGACTACGTATAGAGAAAGACAAATCAAAATAAGAGCGATCAGGGATGGGGCCTACATAACTATAATTTTCAATACTGTTAAACAAGTGAGGAAAGTGTCCTTTTTCAAGCATGGATCCACCACAAAAATCTTTAGCCAAATCGCGAAGAGATCCAGTGACGTGTAAAAGAGAATCGCGATAAATAGCATTTCCCAATTTCAATTGCATAAACTTTCCACCACGTAAAATCGGCTCCATGGTCACATCCAAATCTGTCATTTTACAAGCGGCTTCAAACAACAATCGTGTATCATAACCCGAAGCATTGTGTGCAAAGCAAAGATTTTTTCCCATATTAAACGTATGCATAAACCAAATGAATTCACGTAAACCATCATCACCACGAAAAATCTTTTCTTCATTGGTGAAGACGTTACGAGCAACAACCAAATTGACTTTATGTTCCTTGACTGAAAATTCCAATACAGAAATCTCGCCAGTAAACTGATCCTCTTCTATTTCAAAGTCTTGAATGGTTTCAAATACATGAGGTCGCACTTCCAAACGCGCTTCAAAATCATACGCCCATAAAGCATAAAGAGATCCATTCGCTTCACCACAGGTATAATACTCTTGTTTGTTTTTTGGTCGTTCTGTTGTTTTGGTGACAATACAACGATGATCTTGATCATAACCCCTAGCGCGTTTTGATTTGCATTGGCCACAACGCGTAGAAGAACATACACAACGATCAGAGTACACTCCACAGAACTCGCATTTCCGTTTTCGTTTTCTACGATTCATGGCTTCACCGTTTGCTCGTGCTTCACAAGAGTGTTCCACCACATCGCGATACATTTCGATACAAGTATGGCAAAATTGAATATTGTTGCTTCTTCTGAGTTCTTTGTACATACTTTGAGGAGACTTGATAGCGACATAGTGTTGCGATTGAGGTTCAAACCAGATATAAAAGACTTTTGTTCCACTAGCAGTAATGGTGCGACTATTTTCTTGTAATATACTTGAATCGAATTCAGCACCTTCAAATGTATACTCGGCGTTTCTGTTACAAGAAGCAAACAAACAGGAAAGTCGATACTCTGGATACAATTCCACAAATTTGGCAAGATCTTGTAAGGAAACCATTTCATCCCAACCCAATCGAGTCTGCAAATCTCGAGCATCACGACAGATCTGTTCCGCAGGTTTGTTTTGATATCTGTGACCAGGATTCAAAAGGGTGTTCAATGCATAGGCGGCGCAGTTGATCTGACCTAAATTAAAAAACAATACCCTGGTCATCGTACCATTCCTTGAGCGTCTTTTCATACGCCGTTTTTAATTTCAATTGCACGGTTCGGGCACCGCCCGTCACAATGGAAGAAGGGTTGATGTGAAACGTCCATTCAATCATGGGTAGATCTACTTCTGTATTGGATTGTTGCATTTGTTCAAACACATTGATCAAGGCTTGAAAGTTGAGATCGGCCAATCGATTAAAAGTAGTAGCAGATTGATTTTCAGGAGTCCCACCACGATAATTTCTTTGCACGACTACATTTGCAGTTGTAAGCGATTGAGCAGTCAAAACACCTCTTACAGTTCGTTCAATAGATCTATAATTTGGTCTTCCTCTAGGATACATGACTCGAGCCAATCTTTGTCGAATAACGCGACGCATTTGAGAAGCCAAACGAGTGAGGATACGTCGAGGTTGCCATTCTCTTGTTTGAGGAGTGACAACAAATCGAAACCGAAACTGCTGAGGACGATTGCTATTTGGAAAGTTGATTGTTTCATAACGAAAAACGTCCATACTAGGTGTAGCATATTTTTTCGCGTTTTTAAGCAACGTGTGGCACGCAAACAAAGATTTTCATTGGTGGATCTAATATTCCGACGCGTATAAAGCTTTCAGATCACGGATGAGGGTATGCGTAAATTCATTATTACCTCGACCGATATTGACTACTTGTTTGAACTAGTAAATGGAAATACAGTACGTCGCGTAAAGACTCTATTTGAAGAACAAAACCTACCACCTGAAGAAAGCGATGAACAGTTGTTTCTATTGGGAGATCTACCTCGAGAAATTACGTATCGTATCGTGAAGCAATACTTGCGCTATCTTTTTAAGAATGCACACTTTGATCTGGCTTTTGAATTACTCTGTATTGATCGCTACTTTGTAAACCAAATGTACTATGCGATCTATGGTTTTAGCAATACTACATTTGGCGAAAAAGTCAAGCATCTCAGTTGGACATTTCGGGCTTGTATGGAGATCTATGATTATGTACTGACTGCTCCCAATTTGGATCGCCACGACTACTATGCACTTACCTTTGAATACCAAGGAGCGTGGAACGTATCTGACAACCATCCATTTCACCCATGGGATTTTGATATTTCTACGATGCAATTGATTGCCATTGAACCACCCTTATTAGAGCAAGGTACTTGGGATGTTACCTATCACGCGTTTCATCCAGGAACGAATTTTGGCGATATGGTATGGCTTCATGGATCTGTACGAAAAGGTATTTTTAGAGCTTTAGATTTCATGAGACCTGTGATTCCCATTTTACTTCGTGATCGACGAAACCGATTGTTGCGAATTACCAATTCAAGACAATCCAGTTACTTTTTCTACTGCTTTGCTCACTTTTTACGAATCTGTTTTGGTAGTACGACTCACATCTTTTTTGCGGTCGAAGGTTTAGAACATGCCATGAATCCATTACTTACAAGCTACGTATTTGTTGACGCATTAAAATGTGTGAATCACTAATAAATGATTGGAGTGTACTTTGAAAGTTGGGCTTGTCCATGGACGAGTAAAGCGGAAGAATCCATGTTAGCGAAATTGGAAAATCCGATTGATACAGTCTACATCAGTTTTGCCCGACCTGACGCTACCTATGTAAAAGGGCAGTACACATTTGCGGGAACTGGTTTGGATTTTTCGCTATCGTTCCAGGTAGTACAAAAATCGATCCAAATTTTGAAATCCAAGAAAATAAAAGTTTTAGTGGCTGTAGGTGGCGCTACGTATCCTTGGGATCAATATAAGCCACAAGCCATTTCGGATTTGGTATTTGATTTGGGCGCGGATGGAATTGATATTGATTGGGAGCCTGCCAAAGGAATTGGAGCCAGTGCTCAATTACCATTGCTTATTGAACTTACAAGGGGATACAATCCCAGCAAATTGATCTCACTTGCAGGTTTTAGTACAGGGTGTTTTGAACCCAATGGAGATACCTATCGAGGTATGAATATAGCTGGATTGATTCAACAAGGACAAAATCTTGACTGGGTGAATATTATGGCATACGATGCGGGCCAAGGCTTTGATGTGATTGCCTGTTACGAATCGTATAAAAAGTATTTCAAAAAACCCTTGTGTGTTGGTTTTCAAGTAGGCCAACAAGGTTGGGGTGATGCGCTATTGACATTGGATGAAGTTACAAAAGTATGCAACTACATCAAGGAAAAAGGCGATGGATGTTTTGTCTGGGCATACTTCAAAACGGGTAACCCTTCTACAAAACAAGTATTGGACAAGGCAGCCAGTATTCTCAATTCTTCACAACCGGTACCCAAACCTTCTTGTAAATGTGCTTGCCCAAATTGTGGTTATATATTAACAATAAACTAAGATCTACAAGGTTTAAAAAATATTTCAGAAATAGAATTTACTTCGCACCGACTCCAAGCAAGTATTTCACTAAGAGCAAGTAATACACCAAGCAGAGCAGCAATAAAAGATAAAATAGAGGTGGTGTCATCTAACATAAAAAGTTGAGCATACATTTTGTACAAAATGTGTGATTTGTACTGTATGAGTAAAACCGTGAATGGTAACAATGAAGGAACATTTACTTCGTTGGATGTTTCACCAGACGACAGTATTGTTCAAGATTTGACTGTAAATGGAACCCTTACAGCTTCAGGCGTTGCCGTGTCTACACTTACTGGCGCTTATTATACCGCATCGGATTCCAACTACCAATACCGGTTTGATTCTGGAACGATGGACTTGAAATCAACTTCATCAGGAGCTCCCACAGTACGATTACTCAACAATGTCAATACCGTTGAAAGTACTACTTTGCAAACAGGCCTCGTAACTGCTGTAACGAATCAATCTACCGTTCAGTATACATCGCAACAAAATTCTGGTACAGGAACAAGTGGTGGTGCAGGTTTCAAAGCTATCAATGATTCCTCCAACAGTATAGAAATGACGATGAGAAGTAGCAACCATTCCAGCAAACCCAACCATGCTGATATCGTGGCTTTAGACTCAACTCAATTCCATATAAGCACCAACAATTCGGCTGATATTAGTATCCGTACGAATGCAACAGAACGAGTTAATATTGCAAATTCCTTGGTGACTGTAAAACAACCTATTTCAGAAACGGATACAACAGAGTCTAGCAGTACTTCTACCGGTTCGATCGTTACCGCTGGCGGTTTGGGTGTTGCAAAAAACATTACCGTTGGTGGTCAAGTAGGTATAGGTTCTTCTCCAGCCGTCTCTTTGGACCTGAGCAGCAAAACCGATGCCCTACGTTTATCAAATGGAACTACCGCTCAAAGACCAACAGGAGCAAATGGACAATTACGCTACAATACAACAAATAATACCGTGGAAGCATATAGTAACTCAGCATGGACAGCTGTTACAAGCGGTCCTTATTTTGTAGCCAATAGAAGTAGCACTCAAGCTTTGACAGGCGGGTTTGCGGCTGATAAGATTCAATTTAATAGTATTACAAACAATGTAAGAAGTTGTTATGATGCAACTACCAATTATCGCTTTACCCCTGACATTCCTGGTTTTTACACGATTAACGCCTGTTGCGAGTTTGCAAAAAATTTAGGATTAACACATATTTTCATAAGAAAAAATGGAACACTGATTGCTCAAAATAGTACCCCTAGCGATGTAAATTACACCTCATTTTGTTCGGTAACTTGCGGTACATATATGAACGGTTCAACCGATTATGTGGAAGGATTTGCGGCAGTACAGACTGCAGGAAATTTGTTAGGAAATGCCGTTTTTAGCGGTTCTTGGGTTCAAGGTTAAATTGTATGAAATAAATAACATGTCGAAAACATTAAGCGGTACGAATACGATTTCAGAACTAACCGTCGATCCTGGGGATACCGTTGTTCAAAATTTGCAAGTCGAAAGTACGACGGCTTCTGGATCTCCTACCACAGGGGCACTTACGGTTTCAGGCGGCGTTGGCGTTGCTGGAGATTTGAATGTTGGAGGAAATATTACTGGTGGAAGTATTACGTATGCTTCTACCACAACAGGTTCTTTAGGTGTAACAAACACTACTCAAAGTACAAGCACTACTACAGGCTCATTGACTTGTGCAGGAGGTGTTGGAATAGCAAAAGATGTTTTTGTTGGTGAAAATGTCAATGTATTGGGTAACACCAAAATATACAGCAATGCAGGAGGCACGCCGTTGGAAATTACGGGCTCATCGGTTCCCTGTATTAAATTAAACTCATCCAATATCTATGTGAATTCCATTGAATTGGATAGCTCTACCCAAACCGGGGGTAAAAAATACAGAATCTTATCTACCCACAATCTTGCTAGTGAAGGTCAAGGAAAATTCTGTATTCAAAATGTTACAGATGGTTATTTACCACTTACCATTTCAGGAACAGAAACATTTTCGATGGGGTCATTCAGAATTGCTTCTGGATTGTCGACGGCGTATTTTTTAATGAATTTTGGTACTCTGGGCTCTGGTGGAAGTACACGTTGTGGTTATCTTTATGGCGACAGTACCAATATAGAACTAAACAATCAACAGAATGGAGATATTTATTTCTCGACAAACAATAGTGAAAAAATGCGAATTACAAGTTCTGGAAATGTAGGAATTGGAACTTACACACCAACTAGTAAACTAGAAGTGAGCGGCACTATAAAATGTACGTCACTAGATGTGAACGGTGCTATAACATGTACGTCCATGACTGCACCTTCCACTGGTATTTCATGCAACACGAGCAGCTACGGCTCTCCAGGTGTTACGATTACCAATGCAGGTACTGCTTCTCATACATTGCTTCTTGGAACGACACCTTCACTACCAAATAATTCTGAAACCTTGTTTGTTCTTGGAAGATCTTTGACAGCGTTAGATGCTCTACAATTAGGATTCGAACCACGTAGTGATCCTACACAAGCTACGATACGTTTATGTACTTTTGGTGATACGAGTAAAGGAATTAATATTAGAAATGGTATGATGTCAATTGGTTTGGGTGATTACTTTGCATATCGTGTATCATCATTTAATCCTACAATTTTAACAGAAGACAATTCCGGTAGTGTCAGTTACACAAGTCGAAGTGGTTTTTGGACGAAAACAGGTCAACAACTTACAGTGTATTTTAAAGCAGAAGGTACCATTACGAGTCCAAATGTTAACAAACTTGTTTACGCAAGACTACCTTGGGATGCGGGTTACAAGGCGAGTACACCAACAGTTCAATTTTATTACATTACTACTTCTTATTTGGGAGAAGTGGTCGCCGATACATTAAATTGTACATTTCGAAAATATGTCAGTAATAATTATGGTGGAGCAGTATTTCCAGAAGATTTGAGAACCAATTTTGATTCAAGTCAAAATTTTAAATTCGAGTTTACAATAACGTATATTACTTCAAACGCTAACCCTTGACAAATATATTCCAAATCTGTTCCAAATCTTTTCGTTTTCGAACTGTCCTTGTTAGTGGAATATTGTATTGTAGTGTGATACCATGAAGAGCCATTAATTTCAAAGCAATAAACCTCATATTGGGGAAATACTTTCTCTGTAACAGATGCTTGTGTTGATCAAACAGAAAACAAATCTTGTCAAAATCTTGCATCATAGCACGGTATTGTTCACTCGATTTCGACCACTGTACACTAGGAGTAGCAAGACATTTTTCAATGATAAAAGGAATCCTGTTGTAATAAATACGCAATCGATAATGTTTTAGAATGGCTCGTACTTGATCCCAAATATCTTTTTCTTTTACTATGTAGTGTTTTATGATGGCTATAATGTGATCAGGTACTTTTCCCTTTTCACCCAACAATTGCTGTAATGTCGTTTCAAATCGTTGTCTGCGATTGTATCTATGAATAGGGCGTTTGTAGTATGACTGTTCCAATTTGAAATCGGTTACAAACGATTGGGTTTCTCTATTTTCAATAATGCGATAACAATCAAATCCCCAGTGTTCTGGAAAGCCATAGTCATCAATCTGGTTTTGTGTAAAGCAAGGAAATCCATCTTCATCAATTCGAAACGGTTGCATGCTTGAAAAACCATTTCGACTTTAAATAGATTTTGTCACGTGTTTTTCTATTTTTTCATTGGTCAATTGTATGTTATTGATCTGTAAATGCCACCCAATTTTCAAATAAAACAACAACCCATTCAAGGAGCCTTGGATTATGCCGCGCAAAAAGGAGAGCAAATACAAAAAGTACAGGAACAATATGATAACTTTCCCGATTTTTTGAAAAACGACAAGGTAACCGAAACCTTCAAGACCGCTGAGGAATATATCAATGCAGTCAACAAATGGAAACAAGAAACACAAAAAGCTGGTCAAACATGGCAAAGTCAAATTGAAAAATTAAAAGCTGCGGGAACAAAAGGAACTGCTGAATTGGAATCTATTTTGCAAGCTTTAGAAAAAAATGATATTGCTGGAGCCGTCAACAAAGCAAGAGAATTTTATGGGACTTTAAAAGATGCGGCCAAGGAAATAGAAAATGTAGTCAGGGACCCAAAAGGGGCTGCCATAGATATTGCAAATGATATGTTGAGTTTCTTACTTGTATGGGATCTCGACAAGCGTCAAGAAGCTGCTTACCGCGTATTGAAAAAATGGTTCCCGGGTTTGGGAGATGGTCCCCCTGCTATTTGGCTCAACCGTGAAGGTAAAGCCGTCAACAGAACAAGTGACAATACAGATTATGCGGGCCGCCCATTACCAGGTTTTACAAACCCATATGCACCCTTGTATAAGTGGAGAGCACCAACTGGCTAGTCATAATGTATGTTTCTAATAAAAATGGCTTCCCACTTTAAATGGTACCCTTCTGACGAAGAAGTGATTGTCCCCTGGAATGCGCGTTATTCATTCCCATCTCAAGCAAACAAGGCTGTCAAATTGACTCCACGTATCCCTCCCAAAACTGGTGGAGGTAGTAGCTCAAATCCATACAGACCAGGTAATGTGATCCGTTTGGAGTTCCCAGCTCAAGGTTATGTCAATCCTCAAAATACCACCTTGGAATTTGATGTTTCCTTGACCCATTATGGCACCCCAGCCGGTTCTGCTCTTCGTTTTCAAAACAATATCCAATCCTTGTTTACTCGTGTTCGTTTACTTTATGGTGCTACTCCAATTGAAGATATTATTGGTTACAACCAAATTGTTCGATCCTTGACAGAATGGACTGCTACCAACCAATACCAATGTATTGATCAAACTTCCATTGCTGAAGGTATTGGAGGTGTCATTACTTCTCCAAACGGAGACAACAGCGCCAGCGGTTTGGTAAGTGTTAGACAAGCATATATTCAAGGTGACGATCAAACTACCACCACTGGTTTCGGAACTGTTAGAACTACTCAAAGACGTTATCAAGTCAACTTGGCTCTTGGATTGTTTACCCAATCCAAACTGATTCCAACCAAATTTATGGCCTCTCAATTGGCTATTGAAATTACCTTGGCTCAAGCCACCGACTGTTTGATTGCTGTTTGTGCCGCAGGAACCACCAAACCATCTGGAACCGATCCTACCTATGGCGTTTTTAATGTCAATTTGATTCCTGAAATTTTGGAATTTGATGCTTCTTATGATGCCATGTTTTTAAAAGGTTTGCGTGAAGGCGGTGTACCCATCAAATTTTCTTCATGGCATACTTATAGCTTTTCTTTACAAGGCGCAAGTAGAGTCTCTTTACAAATTCAAGAACGATCTCGTTCCGTAAAGGGTTTGTTTGCCTTGTTGAGAAAAACATCAAGCGATTTCTTCCATGATGGTGGTGCTACCATGTTTTCTGCCGCTGGTACTTTGATCAATTACCAATACAGAATTGGTGGTAGATACTTTCCTGCAGCTCCAGTAGAATGTTCTGACAATTCCAATACCTATTCCAACGGTGGGTGCGAAGCTTATTTGGAATTACAAAAGGCCTTGAATCAAGTAGGTGATTATCGTCTTTCTACCACCTGTAATACCTTGTCTTGGGCCTTGACTCCTTTCTCTGCCCAAATTGGTAATATCACCACTACAACCGATTCCAGTAGAACGAATGTTGCTGATTACGATTTTGGATCTAGTATTTATAAAATTGGTGCAAATGGTGACCCAACTGCCGCCGTGGTTGCTCTACCTTTATCTGGTAATGCTAGTTCCTCTGCTTTTGTCATGGCTGTAGATTTGGAAACTTCCAATGGTATGGAAATTTCTGGTTTGAATGCAGAAGAACAATCTGATATTTCATTGCTAGCAAATTACTCTACCGCTCAAACATTTGCTCAAGGAAGTACCTCTACTGTAAATGCTCAAATGGATGTATACGCTTACTACGATGCCATGGTTATTTTGAGAGAAAACAATGTCTTGGAATTGATTCAGTAAAATGTATGTTTTAATAAACATGGAAGTGTTTGGGATTTCACAAGAGTATCAATATGTAGAATTGGAACTGGACTCAAAAGATGGATCTGCAAGTTCAGATAACGCCTCTTCTTTGAACTGGCCCACCTTCTTTATTCCAAGACCTTTACAAGATGTCGTGGCTGTAAAAGTGTTGTCGGCTGAAATTCCTTTTTCGTATTATGTATTTAATTCCAACAACAATACATTTACTTTGACAGAAACAGCGCCAGGTACCTCGTCAACAGTAACTATACCGGAAGGAAATTATACATCTTCATCTCTTGCTACAGCATTGGGCACTGCCTTGACTACCGCTTCTACTACACCTGTGACTTATACCGTAGCCTTTTCCACCTTGACTCAGAAATTTACGATTTCAAGTACCGCCGCTATTTCCAAGCCCTTTACTCTTACTTTTGGCGCAAGCAACGACCCTGGTAATTCCAATCCTAGATTTTATTTGGGATTCAATGGAGGTTCTATTAGCAGCAACTCTCTTGCCAATCCTTCTCTTACAGCCCCCAACATTGCTCAAATTTCCGGCCCAAATTATATCTATATCAATAGCGAAGTATTGGGAAATATCAGCAACTGTTTTCTTCCAGCCAATGCTCAAAATTTGAATCGCGGTTTAAGCGGGCCGCAAATGGCTCGAGTACCTATCACATCCAATCCTGGTGGAGTATCCTATTACACAGATCCAGATCCTCAAAAATACTTTGATCTAGAACGGTTGTATCAGTTGACGAGTTTTGATTTATATTGCACTCTTGGAAATACCTCAACCGAAGTTCCACTCAATTTTAATGGTGTCGGATTTAGCGTCAAGATTGGTGTCATATTAAAAAGACCTTTACAAGCAAAAATCATGAACCCCAATCACTCGAATGGAACAAGAATGGTTATTGGTTAATAAATTGTATGCGTATTAGATCATGCAAGCCATCAGTAATACACAACGTTACAAAAATACGGTTTTGATTTCTCCCGGGGTAGTTGGGCCGGTAGGAGATGTGAATATGATCACAAGATTGGCTCAATCGGCTCCAGAAATGCCAATGCGATTTGATTCCGATATGATGATGAACGAATCAAAGTATGGTTCCAACGTCCAAGATGGAAACACAAAGAGTTTTGATTCCCATGGTGGCTCTGCACGACTTGTGGATAAAAAATGGACTGGTCAACGAGATTTTAAAATCCAGCATGGTTGGAAATACCAAGATATCAGGGCGCCTGATCGGTCTGTACAACCTCTCAATGTAGGAACCCCTGGGTATGGGTGGTACAATCGTTTGGCAACTGTATACAAGGCTCACGTAAGCGGTGACAAGTTTTTACCTTTACCTGGTAAATACGAATCACAAGGAGTACCGAGAGGTGGAACCGTGCCTAGGGTAGTCGCTACAGAAATGACACCATCTTTGGAACTGACACAGGGTATGCAACCTCCTCAAATGATTGGTGAAATAACACAATCAGTTGTTGCGCCAGCTCCGTCTACAGGATTTTTTACACCCCAAAATAGTCTTGCAATTCCAGCTATGATAAGCCCAACAACTTCATCAGGGTATTCTTTTTTCGGTGTTCCTTCTGTCGTAGTTTAATAAAGTAAATTGTGTGCTTGGTCTTACATGATTGTTCAAGGGCTTGTTTCGACTTCCTACAGAGGGGTTTATAAACCAGCCCATACGGAATCGATTCATCCTTTTGTTAGTGGATCACCTTCACCCGTACAACCTTTGTATTCGTTCAAAACAGCGTTGCCTGATATCGTCATCCGTAAATCAAAACAGGTACGAAGCAATCCAGACATGTTGCAACAATTGTTACCAAAACTCACTACCATTATTCAATCGAATCCTGATATTCTGAAAACCATTGATGCAAAAATGACACAATGGATGTCTAAAAAGCCACTTGTACCTACAGGAAGTGTAACAGGCCCTTCTGGTGGTGGAGTCTTTCCAAGTATGCCCCCAGCTCTTTCCCCGGAAGATCAAGACGTATGGAGATGGATCGAGTCGGTGATTCCCAGTTCGGTATCGGTGACCGATTCGGAATTGGAACGAGAGCTGCAGGATATCATAGACAATCTAACACCTTCTGTGTATAGGGAAGAAACGGATACACCCATTTCAGGTTTCACATTTCAAATTCCTCAACCAAGATTTACACAAGAAATACCCGAGTTTCCAAGTGTACCACAAACTCCTACACCCACCTCGGTAGATTTTCCTATCGTACCAAGTACCGTCCCGGGAAGACCTCCACCTATCGTCACCGATTTCCCACGACCCCCTGCATCCCCAGGTTTGCAGACCCGTAGCCCAGAAACAACGTATGCCCCATACTTTGCCCCAACGGTTCCAGAAGCCGGTGTTGCGCCTGTTAACAAAAGATCTCGAGAAGAAGAACCTGAATCTCCCCCTGTAACAAAACGGCGTCGGAACAACAAACCCTCGCGAATTCAAACCACCGGGTTGCCTCCTTCCAAACAATCCTCGGTTCGTCAAAAAGGTGTGCGTGCTGAACCGAAATCCGTTCCTCGTTTGGGTGATACCCTACCCAGTCTACGCCCAAGACGTCGTCGTTAAAAATGTGTGTGACAAATAAAACTATAAATATGCGCATGTTCTCTTTCCGTCATGACTCTATACGCAGCTGACGTAATGGATCTAGCCAAACCTGTGGAGACCAAAAAATCACGAGGAAAGAAAAAGGCAGAACTACCTACCCCACCTGTCTCGGAACCGGAAGTCAAGGTAGAAGAGCCTGTTGCAAAACCAAAACGAGAAATGTCGGAAAAACAAAAGGCGGCACTAGAAAAAGCAAAGGAGACCCGTAAACGAAAACGTGAAGAGGCTCTTGCGGCAAAACAAGCTGAAGAAGAAGCTATCAAAGTGAAACAAGAGGAGATTGCTGCAAAAGAAGCAGAGATTGCCGCAAAAAAGGAAGCCGTCAAGGAAAAGCGGCGACTTGCCCGCGAAGCAAAAAAGAATGCTACCGTAGACGAACAAATTGATCAAGAAGTTGCCAAAGTAACCAAAAAGCCTCGCATTGCAAAATCAAGTTCAGAACCTCCACAGTGGTTTCAGAAATATGTAGAAGGTGTAAAGAAGGAACAAGCTCGTCATGACAAAGAAAAGAAACCAGTAAAACAAATTCAAGAAGAAGCAAGCCAGGTTGCTCAATCGAAATGGGACGACGGTTTGGTTCGTGACCGATTACGTAATGAAGTAGATGGCCACATGAACCGTATGTACTCCATGATCTTTTCAGGGCGTAATTTGCGTTAATGTATGTTTGAATAATAAATGCCAAAATCGCTTCTTGTCAAACCTATTCCTGTTCCAGCATCGTCTCATCATCCACCTCCACCCAATGATGTATTACCAAAACACGAATTCACTATTGGAATTATTGCACCAAAAGGATCAGGTAAAACTACTGTGATTGCCAATTTGCTGCACTTTTATAAAAATTATTTCCATACGATTCTCATTTTTAGTCCTACTGTAGCTAGTGATGAAAAATGGGATTGGGTAAAGGATCAAAAATTGTTGATTGAAAACAAACCGTTGCAAAATTGGATCAAGCAATTGACGCAAAAGGAAGAAGACCCTCACAAGGTTGTTCAAAACAGACCCATGTCTACACAAATGGAAGAGATGGCTAAACGAGATCCAGATTTTGATGGACGTATTCCTGAAGAGTGTTTCTTTTCGGAATACGATGAAGAAACTCTTGCAGATATTATGGATCAACAAATGTCTATTGTAAAGCTGCTAAAGAAACATAACAAGACAAAACATTTGGCCAATCGAATCTTGATTGTATTTGACGATTTGGTAGGGAGTTCTTTGTTCTCAGGAAAGAAAGACAATCCCTTCAAACGCTTGAATACCAATCATCGTCATTACTCGATTTCCATGCTCATGGTGACACAGGCGTATAAAGAAATTCCCAAAACAGTCCGTACTCAGTTCTCTTGTGTTATTGTATTTGAAATTGCAAATGAAAAAGAGTTGGAAGTTATTTTTGAAGAAAACCCAATGAACCTGAAACGTGATGATTGGATGGAACTGTATCAACACGCCACTGAAGGTGATCACGACTTTATGTTTATCAATTACCAAAAACCAAAACGATTGAGGATCATGAAAAATTTTCAACAGATCCTTTTTGTCGATTAGCATACAATTTGTTTCTCAGTATATAATAAACAACCCCGATCTCACTTTATGTATACGATTACTGTATTTGTAGATCCGGAAAATACCGAAAAGCAAAAAGATATTCTTCGTATTTTACAACCCTTGTATGAACCACTTGTTGATTCGGTGCATTTGACAATTGATTACCTAAAAGAAAAGTTTCAGTGTCCTCATCGATTTTGTTTTGTGTCCGAATTTTTGTCTAGTTGTGTAGCGGATGAGCTCGATCAAATTCGTCCCGATTTTTGTATCACGTATCAGACGGAATTGGAAGACAAACAATGGATCCAGATTTGTAGGTACTTGGAATCTTTGTTTTTTCCTAGTATGAATATTTCGGGTGAAATTATTTTAGAGGTTCAAAAGTTGTTGCCTCCAAAACGCGTCGAAAAACCTTTGGTGGCCCCAGAACAAGTTATTGTCAATCACCAGGAATTTTATAATTTGGTATTGCGCGAAATCAAAGATCGGGATGTGATGTTGGTGCAAGTAGACAAACCGTTTTGTGATTTACCTTATACAGTTGTCATTCGGAATTACTCTGAAAAAGGTTTGAAAAGTTTCTTTACTGATTTGTTCATTTGTCAATCTTGGGGTGTTTGCAGAAAGGATTACGAGTTTTTGCATCAAGTCTGGAAACATTGGGGTATGGAAGGTAATTTGAATTTGGACCCGATGTTATTAGAAGCTACTCAGAGGTGTTTCCCTCAAGAAGGTGTACAACCGGAACCAGAGCCTGAAGTGTATCGTCGAAGTATAGATGAAGTTCTTGTAAATTTCGAAAAGCGTCAAGAATCGTGTCAGCATTCTTTAAAAGATCCTTGGAATGAACAACGAATCAAAAAGCGGAAATTGGAAGAAGATATTTTATTAAATTAATCCTTCTTTTTCTTTTTACTTGGTTCTTCACCTTTGGTCTTGATGTTGAGAAGCTGAAGCGATAATCCCATCATCTTGTCCTTGAAGTTAAAGTAAGCATTTAAATTGGCAGTCACTTCAATTTGTTGGTGACGGTGAAGTGGTGATTCATGAGGTTTCTTGGGATCAAGGCGCGCATCACAATTGAAAGCGTACTTGGTCTTGTCCTTGGATAATTTGAGTTTCAAGTATAATGTATCGTTCTTGATAATCTCTTTTACATCCCATTTCTCGTCCACGTCTAGATCTGCCAACAAGTTTGTCAAGGATTCCATACACACTTGATCTTCGTCGTCCGAAAATCGAAATCCTAATGAATGTGGGTTGCCTGGAAAATCAGCGACATTGATTCCATTCGTAGTGATCTCGCCTTTCATAACCAACTTGAAGATCTTGTTTCTGTACTTGGTCGAAGCTAAATGCAGGAACTTGCTGTCATCAGAATCATAGGCTGCTTGGGCAAGCTTGAAGTTGAACTTGTAAAGGCTCAAGTCCGAAGAGTCGATTTCGCGTGGAGAGAGGGAAAGCATACAGATCTCTTTTGTCCAGTCTATTTATACTTTATCGGAAATTAAATCAAATTGTGAGCCAATCACATTATGGAGTGGCTTGCTATAACACAGATTGTGACTGCAATTTTATTGGTGATCTCTGAAACGCTTGGGGTCGCCCCCGTCGAAATCAATGGGCTTTTGCATGCTTTTTTGACCCTGATCAATGAACGTGTAAATAAAGAGGAATTGTAGTTTGCTTTTTTCATGGATATTCCTGAACTTACTTGTTATGATTGCATGTACTTGCAAGGTAGAATAGAAACTCTAGAAATGGATCAGAGAAGATTGAGAAGACAGATCATGGGTTTGATGTTTCAGGTTACTCAACTCAAAGGTCGATTAACAGGTGACGAGCGTTTGCTTGATCAAAATGGTGAAGAAATAAAAGATCGTTGATTTATTAGCATCGTTTTCGAGCTTCAGAAAGAGCTATTGCAATCGCTTGTTTTCTCTTCTTTACTTTCATACCACTTCCTGATCTAAGGGTTTTGTGTTTGAACTCTTTCATGACTCGGCTGATCTTCTTTGACATGCACTGTCTTTTTTTCATTTAAATACCCTAACACACTTTTTCCCCATGTCTTGCAACAAGTGTTTAGATCAAAAGAAAAAGTGTTTCGATTGTTTGTTTGATGATTTAAACAACTCTGTTTCCATGTATGATCAGTTGGTGGATGCTCAAACAGAGAATGAAAAGCTCGTTGTCAAGTTGCGTTGTCTTGTTTCTGAAAATCAAGCGTTGAAGAGTATTATTGCAAAACAGCACGATAAAATGATGCGTTACAAACGGGATGCTTACTTTAAATAAAGTATGTGGTTGGTTATTATGCCTCTTACAGTTAAGACAGAGTTTCCACAATATCGTCCAGAGTCTGCTTCGACAACACCCAGTTCACCTACCTGGGGACCTGGTCATTATGAGTATTCACCTGTGAAACTTTCACCTGAAGATAGTTTCGTTGATCGGTTTGGTATGCAATGGTTTGCAATGCCCGGACCAGGGCGTATAGTGGATATCAGGCGTGCTCCATGGACAACTATTGATCACAGAACTTTTCGTGAGCTTGGGAGACCTTATTTTTCGTATCGTTATGATTCCCCATTGCCTGGTTATTCAAAAGAAGTCTTTCCCACCTATCAACAACTTAGAGAAGAAAGGTTGAATCAACTTTTGAAAAGTGGGTCTCAGTTGACTCAAAATCCAGTTACTCAAGCTGGTGGATTCTCATTTGTCATTCCAAGAAGATGATTGAAATAAAAACACTTTATTACTTTTATTGATACCAATCATTCCAGATTCTCCAGCGACGGTAGCAGGCTGCGCACCATTGTTGAGTCGATTCG
>Ga0255186_1000065_pt1 | contig 19696 bp, 17 predicted proteins | sample Miss_Cont_RepC_0_FD_183635 | JGI IMG/M metagenome (GOLD analysis project Ga0255186, IMG submission 183635) | Freshwater microbial communities from Mississippi River, Louisiana, United States - Miss_Cont_RepC_0h | ecosystem: Environmental > Aquatic > Freshwater > River | place: USA: Louisiana...
CCCAATATAGTAGTTTTTGCGTCATGGGTTTTAATAAACACTAGGTATTGTAAGGGCTATAGGGTTTTGCGTTTGTAGGGTAATTCACCATTTTTAACAAAAAATTCCCCGGTTACCCTACAAAACTATCACCACCTTTATAGCTAAATTATCGGTAATTCAATTTCCCGCGTTAAAGCTTCTTAAAATGGCTTTACCTATCATTTCTTTATTGGGCGTTAAGAAGAATATCACTCTTACCAATTAAAACTCATTCTAAGCCTCATATAGCGTCTATTTTTACTTTAAATATGAATCTCTATTAAAACTAATCAATTACTCTAAAAACCTATTTAAAACCGTTTTTAGCTATGTTAGGTCTTCTTAGCTGAACAGTTATCACTCATACCTAAATTTTAAGGACTTTTTCTTTTTTTTCAATTTCTACCAGAAAATTTTTTCTCCGCTCATTTCGCTAGGCCAATATATTTTTTTATTTTCTCAACTTAAAAATCTTTTGACGCTTTTTCTACTAACCCCAATATAGTAGTTTTTGCGTCATGGGTTCTAATAAACACTAGGGTTTATATAGGCTACGGGGTTTTTCACTTGTAGGGTAATTCACCATTTTTAACAAAAAATTCCCCAATTACCCTACAAAACTATCAATTATAATACCGGTAAATCATGGTGCAAGTTACTCACTTACTTCACTATTTTTATACCTATTAAACTCCGTGATTTTTTGCGTAAGTAAGCTATTTACCTGTTGCCAATTATCATGATACCTTTCAACAGTTCTTGCTTGCTCTAGAATCATTTTCTCGATCTTATCTAATTCTTCCTGATCAATAGTATATTTTTCGCCTATATACTCAAGTTCAGCTAAAATTAGCTCCGCAGCATCCATAGCAACTTTCCTATAACGATGTTTCTCCAGATTATCTAAAATGGCTTTAGCTTCACCGGTTTCTTCTTCAATCATTTCTTTAAACCTCTATTTACGTCCTCATTAATAATTTGTATCCTTTTAGCAATATCTTCTTTGTAATCGATACTATCTACCTTGGTTAATTGAAATATATCAATTATCCTTGTCTCTTGTCCTTCTACAAACCTTGCGGCAATTAAGATTTTTTCTTTTTCCTCTCTCTCGTTATATTCCTGTAATAATTTTTCTAATTTTGTATTTAGGTTCTCATCGTACTCTTGTAGCTCTTCCGGTGTTATAAAACCTAACCTTATACATATTTCAGTAAATTGATTAAATACATTTTTCATCTTCTTATTGCCTCGTGATTTATATTTAACCACTTGTGGCTCTTTGTTTAGATTAGTCCCGACTAATATAACCTTCGGTATCTGCATCCCCTCATCTTCAGTAAATAGTAAAAAGTTAAATCGCAATTGTATTTTTCTTCCTTCATCTACCGTACGCTCGGAATTAATATCAACCTGTTCGTTATAATCAACTTCTACAAGTTCAATTTTATCAAGCTTCCCTCTAAAGTATCCGTTTGTATCCTTTGTTATCGCCTTGGATTTACTTAATGATAAGTCCTTGGTTATATCTTTTAGATTAATGTTAAATTTTGTTTTCATATGTTCCTCTAATGAAATTTTTTAAATCAATGGCTATACGTATTGTATGTAATGTTTATTATGTACTATATATTTAGTACTGTCAAATATATAATGTCTTTTTATATGTGTATTATACATTTTGTTGTTTACATGTCTTTATCCTTTATGTACAATTAATTATTATGTAATCTAAATCCAGATGTTTTATGAAAAGAGTAACCGTATTCTTTAACCGGTTAAAATTAATTACCGACCATAAGAAAATTAAAAATTATTGTGCTTTAGAATGTAAATTTATTAAGGAAAATTATTCAACCTTTGCCAGTCAAAGAAAAACTTTCACCAAATACAGGAATTATTTAAAGAATTTCTATTTCCAAGATTTAAAAATAAATAACGCCATCGCAGATATCAAATTACTAAAAAAACAAATAAATTCCGATAATCCTACCAATGTCGCTATTATAGAGTCGGCTAAAAAAAATGGCCTCCCTCTTGATTATTTAAAAGAAAATTATTCTTTATTCCTCCTGATACTTAACGCCTTACGATTAAATGAATTTGAAAATAATCAGATCAATGAAGATTATACTTTAAAAGTTAATCAACGCCGTAGTGCTGAAGATAGGAAATATATACTAGACGTTGACGGCTTTATTAATAAAGCCGTTGAAGAATTACAATCCCCTCATTACATGCCTAGAGTACTCGCCCTATCCGCTCTTACAGGTCGTAGAGTCGCTGAAATAGGTTGTACCGCTAAATTCGAATTTATTGATAATCATCACGTCCTCTTTACCGGCCAGTTAAAAACAAAAAATAAATTATCTGATCTAACCTACACTATCCCCGTTCTCTATGATGCTGAAGTTATTATCAAAACCCTTGATAATCTTCGGCTAGAGTTTCCCAAATATATAGAAGACCCTTACGGCTTTAGTGCCAATTACGCCCCCAATATGGGTAATGTCGTTAAAAAATATAAACCTTTTATTGAAGGCAATATCACTCCTAAAGACCTTCGTGCTATTTATGCCCCCATCGCTTACGACCGATTCTGCCTAGATAAGCGAGAACATGATACGCTTTTCTATACTAAAATTTTAGGTCATAGCCAGAATGATATTCATACTTGTCTTAGTTACTTAAAATATAAGATCATGTAGTGGTTTATTGTTGACGTACTGGTTCATATATGATACCCTACTATTCATCATATCAATTTAAGGAGCTTTTTGTGGTCAGTAAAAAAAATGTATCTTCAGGTAAAATAACCTTTAACGTTACTAAAGAAGCTAAAGATAAGTTCTATCATGCTAAAAATGATTATCTAGCTAAAAACGAGAATCTGACCAATGATGAGTTCATTAATTACCTATTAACTCTAATCAAATCCGATAACATTATGCACAACTATAGTAAAGATATCGAGAGTATTTCTCAAATCCAAGGTTTGCCGGTAGCTCGCATCTGCGAAGAAGCTCTAATCTCCTACATCAAAAAAATAAAAAAAGCTAATAAAAAAGGTCTCCTTAACAACGCTAAAACCGTCAAATCCGATAACTTAATCAATGAAGTTATCAATGCCATGATCTCCTATAACGATAAAAATGAGCATCTATACCGCATCTTTATCAATCAGACTTCAATAGCAAGGTTCGCAGCTGACGAAGAAAAAATGAAATCCGCTAATCTTCAACCCCATAAATTTGCTAAATCCGTTATAGTTAGAGCCTTGAAAAATAACGCCGATATAATCAATAAACACCACACAAAACTTAAATTAACCAGCTCGCACAATGTAAAAGCTTATGCCGCTAAAAGATTTGCCGGCAATAATGAGGTTCCTAATGTCTCAAAAAAAGAAAAATTGCGTAGTATGTGATATCCTACATGAATATCCCGATATCGCTCTACGCTTTAATACCAAATTAAAGGCGAACATTCGCATAAAGGAAATAATCCAAGATTTCCATACCCTAGGCGTTCAAAATGTTCCCACCAAATATTACCTCGAGCAACATCGAGATTATTGTTTATTGGATTTTGTAGTAGAGCAAGAAACTCCAATAATTAATCCGCAAAATAATATCAATCCTATACCTCCTTCAGATCAGCAGTCAATACCTGACGATTTTAAAGATAAATCCCTTTTCGATAAAACTTTATGGTTTCAGAATAAGTTAATCGATCTTATCTACGTCAATCTATCTAAAATAAATATGGATATTAAAACTCCAAAACAGGATATCGATGTTATTAAAACCTTATTTGATCTCGCTTATAGACCTTACGTAGATTTATCAGAATTCTCCTTCTCTAACGATAAAAATGATCTCGAAACAACCGGTCTAAATCTTATCCGTAAAATAATGTCTACTAACATCCTAAGTGAAGATACTACCCTTGATATCGTTAAACTCTTGTTAAAAAGTAGAATCTCCGAGGATTACAATGATAGGCAGCAAAAAGATATACTAGATGGAGACCTCTCAAAATTAGATAAAATTATCGATTTTCTTGAAAATCCCAATACTCGTAAACTAATCGAAAAAAAACCCTAACTATCATGAAAGAATTCCAAAAATTCGAATCTCATAAATTAGAAGGGTTATTATACGATCTAAAATATAAAAAGTCGGTAATCATTGCTAAAGATTCTTTATACGAATTCTTTAAACAAGCATGGCATATCATGGAAGGGGATACCCCATTTGTAGATAATTGGCATATCGAGGCTATTGCTGATCATCTCCAAGCATGTTTTACCCGTGATATTAGAAATTTACTGATTAACGTTCCTCCACGCACAGGTAAATCAAGTCTTATTTCCGTAGCATTCCCCGCTTGGGTCTGGCTTCATAACCCGGAAGAAAAATTTATGTACGCCTCCTACGCCTCTTCTCTCTCCAATGAACATGCTCTCAAGAATAAAAGACTCATCATGTCCGATTGGTTTCTTTCAAGGTGGGGGCATATTTACCAAATAGCTAAAGATAAATCCGCCGTCATAACTTTCGAAAATAATAAAAAAGGTTGCCGTATATCTACCTCCGTAGATGCCGTAAATACCGGTAAAGGCGGCAATATCCTAATTTGTGATGATCCCAATTCCGCCGCCGACGGTAATAGCGAAGCTTTTAGAAAACGTGTCAATCAATGGTGGGATCAAGTCTGGTCTACTCGCTTAAACAATCCTAAAAACGATGTTCGTATTGTCGTTCAACAAAGAATACATGAAAAAGATTTATCCGGTCATATCATGGCAGGCGATATCAATAATGAATGGATAAAGCTTATTCTACCTATGGAGTTTGAAGAACTACGTCAATCCAAAACTATTATCCTCCCGAGAACCAACGGTAAAATCTGGCAAGACCCAAGATGTAAGGACGGTGAGCTTCTATCAAAAAATAGGTTCTCACTCAAAGAAATTAACCGTTATAAGCACGATCTCGGTTCTTACGGTTATGCCGGTCAGTATCAACAAAGACCCGCACCGCTGGGCGGCGGTATCCTTCAAAAAAATTGGTTCAAAAAATGGACGTCCTCGTTCCTTCCCAAATTCGATTATATTATCCAGAGCTGGGATACGGCTATTTCAGATAATCCTACCGCCGCTTATTCCGCCTGTACTACTTGGGGTATCTGGGGTGAAAATTCTGAAGAAGGTCTCTATAAAGTAATTCTAATCTCTATGTGGCGGGGACGTGTCGGCTATCCGGAACTTCGATCAAGAGCGCAGCGCTTAGCAAAAGATTATAAAGATACCGGCGAGAATAAAAACCCATTCCCTGCCCAAAGAAGAGCAGATCGCTGTTTAATAGAAGCAAAAGCAACAGGTGATCCTTTAATTCGTGATCTAAGGCTTGCAGGCGTCCCCGCTACCCCTTATACCCCAAAAGGTGATAAAACAAGCAGAGTTCAACGAGTAGCCGCAAGTATCGAATGTGGTCTCCTTTACCTCCCGACCGAAGAAAAAGATCACGATCGCCTACTTCCCTTCGCCGATGAATTTTTAGAGTCGGTAATAACCTTCCCTAACTCCGAGGCAAGAGACCTAGTCGACACCATGACGCAAGTCCTATCTTACCTTAAAGACAACGACTGTCTTTCCCATCCTACAGACGAAAAAGATGATGAGGAAATTTATCAATCTTATAAAAAATGGTATTAAAAAAACGATTACCCCGTAGCCCAGTCGCTACGAGGTATTTAAATTTATTAGTGATTTAATTAAAACTTTCTTCTTAAATGATATCAAAAGACTCCGAGCCTTCTCCACTCATACTTACTAAGACAGAATGAGTTGTATGAACATTATTGATGTCAAAATTGTTAATGACTGGTACATGTTGCTGTACATGATTTTCTTCACCATGAACAATAGGGCTTAAATTATTTAATAATTCTGAAATCTCCAATGATTCTTCTTTTTCAATAGGGTTTTTCATTAATTGGCTCAAGTATTTTGAAAGTTCTTCCATTTCATTTACGTTTTTATTTGCTATACTTTCTTCAACTTTAAAATGGATTACGCTTAATTCAAGTTGTAACGTCTCATCATGTTTACTTAAATTTTGAAAAGCTAATAATTTTCCTTGTAACTCATTAACAATATCTTTCTGTTTTACAATTTCCATTGCATCTAATAAGGCTTTTTCTTTTAATTCACTTGCTTTATCTTTTAACTCTACTTCTTTTGCTTTAAATTCTAATTGCTTCTTTAAAAGCTCAATTTGTAAGTATAAAGCCTCTTTTTCTTTTAAACCTATATCCTCTTGCAGTTCGCCGATAACTTGATTTTTAGCAAAGCTTTTATCAGCTAGTTCCGATTCTTTCTGAATTAATAATTTCTCTTTTTGCTCAGCAATTAATTCTTTTTCTAAGTTTTGAATCCTTAAATCAACAACCTCATTGTCTTTTAGGTTAACTTCTTTCCTTAACCCATCAATAACTTGATTCTTCATATGGCTTTTGTTAGCAACTGCCAATTCTTGTTTAGCAAGTAATTCCTCTTTCTCAATTTTACTTTGTTCAATTAATGCTTTTAATTCTTCTATCCTTTGTTCCTTATCACTTAGAAGCTTATCTTTAGTAGATAGTAACTGTTCTTTTTTAATGTTCTCTTCCTGCAACATTTTTGCATTTTCTAAATCCTTAGCTTGTTTCTTTAAGTTCTCTTCTTTAAACTTCGCTGCTTTCTCTCTTAATTCTGGCAAATAACGCTCTATTTCTTTGAAATTTCCTGCATCTATAACTTTCTTACCCCACCAACTAGGATGCCACTCCTCAAATGGTTTATTATAACCTGAGCCTGGACGTGCTTGAGGTAAAATATCAAGTAATTCTTTTTTTAAGAGTTCATTCTTAACTTTCTCTAGCTCTTTAACTTCTTTATCTTTCCTAGCAAGCAATTCTTTATTTTCTAATTCTTTTTGAGCAAGTAAAGACTTTAGAGTCTCTGTTTCTTTTTGATGTTTTTCTATTAAAACTTTTTCTGTACTAGCTAATTCATTTCCTTTTTGAGTCAACAATTTGTTCTGCTCTTTGGTTTCAACTTCCTTTTTAGCTAAAACTTCCCTTAAGGTTTCTATTTCTTGAGTTTGAATAACTAATAACTGCTCTTCTTCTAACTTCCTAGCTTCTACAATTTGCTTTTCTTGTAAGACAGCATTTTTTAAATTCAACAAAGTAACATTTGTTGGCTCTATTTCAAGAGCTATCTCACAACTTTTTAATGCTTCTTCGTAATCTTTTAAGCCTTTGCTAGACGCAGCTTTGATATTATAAATATTTATGACTTGCTCTAATTTAGTCTTAACATCATAATATTTATTATATTCATTATAAAAATAATTAGCCCTTTGCGCCTCTTCTACGTATAAAGGTAAAAGTTCATATAGTTTTTTAATTATTCTAACATTATCCGGTGATTTCTGTTCTTTATCAGGAATATTCAAAGCTTCTCTAAAAAACGTATAAAAATCACGTGTCGGATTAGATTTAACCCATGAAAAAGCATTAACGCTATTTACTACAGAGTTATTATATAAATTATCCCTCTTTGCGGCCGCTTCTACATATTGTTGTTTTCTCTCTAAATATAAATTATTTGCTTGTGCTATTGTTTGAAGACCTAAATTATCAATACCTTCTAAATTGTAAAGGGCTATATCAGAGTATTTTAATGATTCGCTAAAATTTCCTGATTCTAACAAATCTTTAGATTTATCAAGGTTATCTTTGCTTTCATTAACAATATTTCGTGCAACTTTAGAACTATTATCGGTAATTGATTTTAAACGTACTAACTCTTTTTCTTGCTGTACTAGTAACTGTTCTTTTTGAGATATCATCTCATCCGTACGCTTTACACCTTCAAGCACACGGGTTATTTTGTCTAATGTATCTGGGTTGATATCTCTATCATTTCTTAAAGCCCGACTTAATTCTGTAACAGCAGGATTGTACGGAGATTCATATTCATGTCTTCTCATAATATTACCTATATTATTTTTATAAAAATTATTAGTACTTCAATTACTTTAAATGTATATGAAAGAAAAAGTTAGCAAAAAGACAAGTTATTAAACTTTTGTATAAAAACTAGTTATCAGTGTCTAAAGAGCCACATATGAACTATTTTATAGTTTGTAATTGAAACCAGCACTAATTGCAGAAGATATATGAGTTAAATCAAGTAGTTTTATAGTCTCAACTCCTTCTCCGCCAATAGCACGAGAATTTAAAAACATTTCTTGTTTTCCTTTTTTCATTTTAAAGCTTTTATTCTCTAGGTTAAGCATCAAGTCTAAATTATCACTGTATTTATAGATAAAATCTAAATCAAATCCTAAACCTTGACCTTTAGCCGTGTTTTTAAAACTAGGGTCTTGTTTTAAATCAGGTCTATATATCCAATAACCTTTTCCGATATGTTTAAAAGAATAGTATTTGATTGTCGGTATAATAGTAAATTTTTCATTTAAAGGAGCATTTAATGATAAGCTAAGCCATGGAGCTTGGGTCTTGAAATTATATTTTGCAAAAAGTTCATTAGATGGTCGTGACGTTTTTTTATAGACTAATTGATGAGCACCATAATCTTTATTTCGATAATCCGAATAATCGTAACCGACATAGAAAGTTAATAGATTATTTTTAAATAAATCTATCGAATAACCAACAGCTCCAGATAAATCAAGAATATTACCGGTAGCTTGAGATTTAGTAGTTGAAGTTAGTTTTGATATAACATTACCAGTTCTATCTCTTTTTAAATCCCAATCATGATCCCAAGATTTACTTTGATTTTTTAAGATATGTCCATATTTGACTTGACCTAAAAAAGTAAATTGGTTTGCTTTAGGTTCAATTTCTATTTTAATACTAGGTTGCAGGATACGATTTTTCCAGATAAGTTCAGATGCTTTTTTTCCTGGAAAATAAGTATCTTCTATAACCCATTTAAAAACATCATATCTGTAAGCGATAGAAGGAGTAACAATAAAATTGGTAGTTTTTTCTTCCTTTGAATCACTATCTGCAAAAACTATAGTATTATTAATAAGCAAAATCGCTAAAAGAAGAGTTACTTTTTTTATTGTCATATTTCTAACCAGTTAATTGATTGAGATTTTCTAAATGTTAGGCTAACTGTATAACATTTATGGTATTTATCTCAAAATAAAAAAGATCAACAGTACCAATTATTGACAAGAAATATAGTTTTTAGGTTCAATTCCTTTATTACTATAAGTAATTATTTATAGTAGCTAAGTCTCTTATCATTTCCTTAAAATGAGGTATTTTATCCTTATATCCTTCTGCCATGTTTTCAAAAAACAACACTGTCATATAGACAAACTCCCTCGGTACTACCACGAACTCATTATTGGTCTTTGATTTTAACCACATTGACAAGCTGTGTGTTGATATTTCGCTATCCATACCCCAAAGAAGATTAGAGATTTCATCACGAGAAATAAAATGATCTTTAATTAAACCCATCTTACACCTCAACTCTTTTTGTTATAGAAAATAAAGAGGATGAGTTTTTATTTAGCATTTTTTGCAAAGCTTCTTTAGCTTTGGCAACGCTTAGTGCTTCTAGTGATATATTATTTATGGAATTGATACTGGTCTTACTTTGTACCTTAAAGAAAGTGTCTTTACTTAAGGTAGGATTGTTGCTATTATACATATAATTCTCTTTCAGAAGTTGAATTGATGAAGTTTGAGAATATTTTTACTTTCGACAGGCAAAATATTCTCAAATAAGTAATACACAAAAACGTTTGAAGTCCTAAGCTTCAGGCGTTTTTTTATACCTTACTTAAATAATATGATAATCATTAAAAAACACTCTGTCAAATGATTTGTCTTAAAAATGTTTTATAAATGTATTATTTATAATTTCATATTGGTTTTATTGGTAAAATTATCTTTTATTTGTTCTATTTTTTCACAAATTAAAATTATTTTATTAAGTTTTGAATTTTCTTTGTTAGGAATAGATATAAGACCATCTTTTTGAAAGATGGCCAAAATTCTATAGATTGAAGCCCTGGATATTTTTGTTATTTTTCCAATTTCAGATACACTTGCATATATACAGTTATCATTAGCTAATTGATATAAACTTTTTAATAACAAACGTTGAGAAATTGTATAAAAACTATAATTCTCAATAGCTTTAATAATTAATTCTTTATCGTTCATAAAAACTTAATGTTAAACATTTTTAAGACAAATCATTTGACATATTGTCTTAATCAGCTATTAATTAATAGTTATTATAACTCGAATCAAGAGGTATTATAGATTTTTGTAAAACAATTACCGATATAAATATTTTGAAAATTTAAACGCTTTTCCCAGAGAATTTAACTTTTCTTAAAAATTAGACAGTCATTGAGACTAGTCAACACCCCTTAATTTTTAACTAAAACTAAGTAGATGTGGTTTTAGAATAGAGGAATATTACTTAACAGTCAACATCTTTTTTAGTTTTAGTCTTAAAGATTAATTTTGATTAATTAATTAAAAAGGCTATAGATGTGGCAAGATCACAATTAAAACGGGAGCAGGAAGCTCAAAGACCTATTTATCCTAGTGGATGGGAATATTACACTGACTTTTGCTCGGAACAGGAAGAAGAGCAATTTTTTCTTTATAAAAAGAAGTGGAAAACAATTAAAGCTTATAATTCTATAAATAATCTATCAAAAACGGATATTGAGCTTATAGCTTTAATATATGGACTTACTCATAGTAAACCTCTTGAAAAAGCATACCTTACTAAAGAAATCTTATTTAAAGAATTAGATATTGATTCAGAAAGACAATTACTTAGAATTCGTAAAAACATTTCTCACATATTCTCAAGTAAATGGAAAAAACGTACTAAAACTGCGGAAGGTTATAAAAGTAAGGTATATATATTTGAAGCTACTAGTCAAACAGGTTTTATTCTTGGAATTTCCAAATATTACAAAAAGGTTAATCTCGGACATTTTTGTCCGACTTCTTATAATAAGTATGAAAATAATAAAAAGAATATAGATATAGAATCTAATTTTTTACAAAATTCACAAGAAGTTATTAGTGATAAAAACAACACAATTCAAATAACAACATTACCAAAAGAGCCTGTTAGACTTAAAAAACGCCTATCTAACGAGCGAAAAAAACCTACTAAAGCCGAGCGTAAGGCGAGAGTTTACCATTTTAACCAGTACAAAGAGCCTAAAGACTTAGGATACCACTGTCCACTAACTAAGGATGATGGCGATAAGTTACAACGTTTGTCAGGACGGGACTTTAGCTTAAACGCTATGAACGAAATACTCCTTTCAATGTCAAAACGACTGGATCACAGGTTTTGCTCGAAAGCTCAATTCATGGCATATTTCGGCAAGTGTTTGAAGTACGAGAAGCGGGATGCTGTAAAAACCGGCAACGATAATTTCCACATAAAAGCAAACGTTACACCGGCAAGACGGGAGGAAATAGACAAAGAAAAACAGGTACAGCAGTACCTAGCAGAGGTAGAACAAAAAGCGATTAGCCATGTTTGTCCCGAGAACCAGTTAAAGGCACGACTGGCTAATACCCTTGAACCGCTAAGAAGCTATGAACTACTGTTAAATATTAAGGATTTCGAGGTTTTTGGTAATACTATGAGAATTCATCTACGGAATCGTATTGAGTTAAGCAGTCATGATAAAAACATAATTTTAAGTCAGATTCAGTGTATTTATGCAACAGTTGAGAAAAAAATAGAAATTGCGGAATATGTTGTAGAAAATTCTTTTCAGCAAATAAACGGACATAGGGGAGTAGAGATAAAAGTAACTGCTAACATACCGACATTGCAAAAGGACGCATGGGGAGAAATTTGCCGCAAGCTTATAGAAACATTAGGTATTCATGTTTACAACAACTGGTTTAGCAGGCTAAAACCCGTTATTGATGAGCAGAATAAAACCATTGAGTTAAAAGCTCCCAACTTATTTATCGGGCAATGGGTAGAGAGTACCTACGGAGAAATGATACAAAAAATTGCTAAAGGTCTAAATATGGAGGTTAGGTTATGTTAAAGATGGAGAAAAAAATACTAGATAACAACCTACAGTATTTTAGAGGAACTATTGGGAAGATAGTTGAAGAGATAGACTTTAAAGGGAGGCCTCACGAAATGCTATTGATTGGGGATTTATACAAACAGACTTCTTCTAAAAAACCGTTTGCCGATTACGCACTAATTAACCGGAATAAGACAACAGAGTTTTTATTTGAACTGGTAGCTAGTGGAGCAGGGCAACAGTCAGTTTCATTTCTTGCCAAGATTATAGAATATCGCAATGTACGGTTATACGATGGACTGAAGTTTATCAGTTATGAAAAATATTGCAAATTAGGATACCTTAAGGAGCTATATGTGCAATTTAACTAAAAAAATTAATAACTTCGGGACAAGGTTGTATTTGATTACTTACTTTAGGACGAAGGAAAAGAAAAAGACCCCTATAATTAACTTATAGAGGTTTTTTTTTATAAATAAAATAGGCTAACGTATGAAAAATCACATTTGAGATATTATTACAAAATCTAATTCAAGCAATAGAAAAAAACATTCTCTTTCATCAAAAATTATTTTTCAGTGTAACAATTTAGCAAAAAAATTTTTTTAATTAACTAAACTACCCCCTTCAAGCATAGGTGATCCTTGGGTTTTAAAAAAGCACGAGAATCACACTAAATAAAAACACTATGGTATAATACTTTTAGACTCATCTCTGCGAGATGGAATTCGCAGAGGAACGATGAGCCTAAAAGTCTTGGAAGAGACTTTATAGGATTTTTAGTAAAAGAATTAACAAAAGCAGTCTGGAAAACTTTATTTTTGTTAGTTCTCGGGAAGGTTTTTTATAACAACTTCTTATATATAATGAGATAGTAAATTACTAATAATGTCAATGATGATCTTTGATACTAGTATATCATAAATGATATAGTAATACAAGTTTAATTACATATTTTAGCATATATAAAAACCTCTTCAATCCATAATAAAGTCTAACTTCCAAGTCTTTACTAAAATAAAGACAAGGTAAATAATCATGTCATTTTTAAAGGGTAATGAAGAAACCTACGAAGAGGTATTAGAACGTAAAGAACGTATAGATTTTAAGATTGTTACAGAAAAGTGTTATTGGGACTTTGAAGCAGAGGAATGGGTATTTTTTACTCCCGAGCTAGAGGATAAGGGGGGTAAGAAGTTATGACCTATAATAACATATCTTCTAGTGAGGACTTACGACTTATTTTAAATCCGGAGCAAAATTACTTTTATAAAGATACGAAGGAAACCAGTAATAGAATCATTCAGGAAGAAGCTGTTTTTGATGCTAAAATTAGCAGGTCGGACAATGTAGCTACAATGAGTGTTATCGATACGGAGTATCAAGATTATGTCGGAGTAGAGGCAAGCATTGCTAAAATCTCCGAAGATAAAAATTTTGTTGATAGAGGTAGCTATGTTAATTTGTTTAATAACCTTAGAGCTGATTTAGAAGAAACACATAGTATCAATATTTTACATTTCATCAGATCACCGAGCTTTTATAAACATTTGATAATAAAGGACGGTATGGGAGATATTGATTACGACCTTGTACTAGATGCTATCGGTAACGATTTAAAATTATCTTCGAGCTTTTTAATTTCGGCTCAAATAAAGAATGCTCTATCAAATGAGAATGGACAAATCTTTTTATCACCTGAAGCTAATTATATCAGAGAGCAATACCGCCAGTCATATCCTGATAGTGGGAAAGTTTTTAGAGAGTATCCGGTCATGAGTAGCGGTTGTGTTTTACTGGATGAGCTGGCAAGTAAGGGAGTGAAATCGAACATTGAGAGATTTGATGATTATGATTTATATAAGGAAAAGAGCCATGGATTGAAGATACATAAGATAAACTTTGTTACGTTTTACGGGATAGCAGATATTTTGAAAGTTTTTCCGGATAGGGAATTACAGGAGGACGTAAAAAATCTAATTAAAAGAGGCAAACTGACCCATGATAAGAGACTAAAATCGGTTGATTACGTGGAAGAACCAAATTCTGATATTAGAAGGTATACGGGAGGAGCTATTTTGCCGTGGATTATTACTCATAACGGGATATCGTATAAGGTTAAACTTGGTATTATTGATTTAACAGCGATGCACGGGATAACTTCATTGAATGACTTATACATTAATACGGGAATTGAGAATGGTTATAAAAAATCCTTAGATACTTATAAGTCAAGAATGATCGAGGCACTCTTATTTGAGCCTGAACTATACCATGAGTATGCTTTAGGAGATATTAGGCTATATGAGGCGTTACTCGCATATAATGAGAAACTAAGGGAGATGTATAGGATACTAGGCATAGAGTCATATTTTAAGGAATTAAAGCTAACTATTGGAGGTACTGTTTACGGAATTGTTGAGAGTAAAATGTTTCAACTGACGGGAATAAGTGCGGTTGAAAGAGATAAAATGAATAAGGAGGAGTTAGAAGCTTTTTATGCCGATCATACTTTACTTGGTAGTCCAAAGTATTTGCAGGAGTACAGCTTGGAGCATAATTTAACTTTATTCAACGGTAACACCAAAAGTTACAACCGATATTTATTATCAAAATGTGATGGAGGAAGATGTTATTGTAATATTCCATCCCTACCGAAATTTTCGAAGGACTATACTTTATGCGATATTGATATTAGCGGAGCGTATACCTCCATCATGAGTAATCTCTCTTGTCATGTTGGTAGTCCATGTATTCGTATTTTTCCTAGGCATGATTGTATTACACTAAGAGAATTCATAAAAAAATATCGAAAAGAGCTTGGGGATGATAATTATTATATGCGGGTAGAAGGAAAGCTTAAATATGAGCAGGATTTGATAGTATCCTTTATGGACTCATCAAAGGGGGTGAAATGGTTTAAGCACCAACGTAAGAATGATAGCGGTGAGGATGAGGTATATAAAAGTTTAAAGCATGACCTTGAAAGTACTAAAAACAAGATACTAACTAGGGAGATTGAGGACGGAGCAATTACTCCACAAATATTAGAGGTGATATTAAAAGAATTCTCCCCAAGGCAGCGAGATGATTTTTTAGATAATATCATGGTAAAAGCCTTTATTTTTTACCCGCCATCAATGGAATTATCCGGTCCTGAAGAATACCGGCAAAAACTTGCCGAACATGAAGCAGGGATTATTAACGGGACATATGAGTTTGATGAGAAGTATTCCGATCGGGAGATAATGCGACCGTTTAATTATTTTTTTAAAGTTGATTACGGCACTTATTTAATCGATATTATTCGCACCTCTAGAAGTATTTACAGGAAGAAAAAGATCAAATCTTTGGATTCACTATTTAAATTGATTGGTAATACGAGCTACGGGGTGAATGTATCGAAATGTTTTGCGATGAGTAATATAGTATTTGCCAACAATATTACGGGAGCGGTTAGATGCTGTATATACTATGCCGAGAAGGCTCTAAATCTGATACAAACGATCACGGACGGAGGAATATTTGACGTAAACAAAGTACCCCACCCTGTTTACAAGAAATTAGATAGTTTAGCTTTTGTGAGAGCCTACCAACGTTCTAATAGAGAATTAACAAATGCTGATAAGTGGACATTAAAGCCGATTAGCAGGAATAAGAAACCGATTGTTTATAATGAAGAAACAAAGCTGTGGTTGGTTGACGATGAGTATTATGATGAGGAGGGTTATAAAAAAATAATAGCGAAGCTGGCACTTGAACATATACAGGAATGTTTTCCGAGTAATGATCTGATGAATAAAGTAGTTAGGCAGTTAAAGACCGATGAAGAGGGATTTGTCATAACGAAAGAAGACGGAACTACACCTGAGTATACTACCCGTAAGGGAAATTTTAGTTTTGAGGTAAAGGACTTTTTGCGTGAGGCATCGTTTACCGGGCAATCAAATTATAATTATGTCAATTACAAAGGAGAGAGTAAAACGATCAATCGGAGCTATGAAACAAAGAAGGATAGTGATGGGTACTTATTGAAAGCCCATACGGCTTTTTTCTTGGATAAGGAAGGGTTGTTGGTATTAGATGAGAATTTTTACAAAAAACTATCTCCGTCTGAAATGGTGTTTGAAGCATTAAAGAAAGACCCGAGCAAAGTTCCATTAATACCGCCTTTTGCAATTTCGATAATAATTAAAACAAAGGACTGGGTGCAAAGTTACAATAAGACGTATAAATATACTAATTTAAATTCAGGGGATACATCATACAAGATAGTGATAAAACAATTATTTGAGATATCGAGATTTAAATTCAGGACAAATAAGCAGTATTCATCATGGCAAAAGGCTACTGATCGTTTAAAGAACAAATACGGTCTAACGTTTGAACTATTTTTTATCAATGATGACGGTACATGCAACGTTCAAGTGATGAATGATACGATTGACCATATGATAACGCAAGGTGTTATTGACCCGTTAAAAGGGGATAAGGAATTGGGAATTAAAGGGTTTGATATACATAGAAATTTAAGTCGGAGTATGAAGTCTAGTACAATAAGATACCTTGATATCATAAAACAGGCTCGGCGATATCAACGATTAATGTTAGTCGGTAAGACACAATTTATAATGGAGTACGGTAAGATGAGAGATAAGAACCAAGCTGCTGTAATAAATGAGGATGAGATAGATTATGATACTAATAAATACTCTCAAGTTTATGAATATGCTCATCATGAATTACCGATAATTTAGCTATAATGGAGGAGATAGATTTGTAGGGTAACCGGGGAATTTTTTGTTAAAAATGGTGAATTACCCTACAAACGCAAAACCCTATAGCCCTTACAATACCTAGTGTTTATTAAAACCCATGACGCAAAAACTACTATATTGGGGTTAGTAGAAAAAGCGTCAAAAGATTTTAAGTTTTAGAAAATAAAAAAATATATTGGCCTAGCGAAATGAGAGGAGAAAAAATTTTCTGGTAGAAATTGGAAAAAAAAGAAAAAGTTTTTGAAAATTTAGGTATGAGTGATAACTGTTTAGCTAAGGAGACCTAACATAGCTAAAAACGGTTTTAAATAGGTTTTTAGAGTGATAGATTAGTTTTAATAGAGATTCATATTTAAAGTAAAAAATAGATGCTCCATAAAGCTTAGAATGAGTTTTACTTGATAAGTGTGATACTGTTCTTAACAACCAATAAAGAAATGATATATAAAAGCCATTTTAAGAAGCTTTAGCGCGGGGAATTGAATTATCCATATGTTTGATATCACTGCAATGTTTTACTGTTCTAACGAGCTTACATTGACCGCTAGTATTATTCTCTAGCCAAGTAGATAACTTATCTATTGAAACCGATCTGTCAGTTGAGTATAGCCAATTGAGAAGTAAATGCTTAGGAATAGTAATATCATTCATAGTTTTAAGAATACTTAAGGAAATGGGGAAAAATAGAATTGAATAAGTTTCTCATAAAAGATGTTGTTAGACAAATAGTTTTCTTAAAAAACTTTCAGAGTTAATATCTTCCATTAAAACTAATATTAATATACAATAGACCAAATATTAAATATAGAAGAATGCTATTATGGAGAAGCCATTAATCAGCTTTGATTTTGCGATAAAGTACCTACTGAAGAATAAAGGTGATTACGATATTATAGAAGGTTTTATATCAGCGTTATTTGCGTCTCAAGGATACCCACCCATCAAGATAAATGCCCTACTTGATACAGAGAGTAACAAAGAGGAGTTGGAACTGAAAAAATCTATAGCTGATCTTGTAGTAGAAGATGCAGACGGTAATAAATATATTGTTGAGATAGAGAGGGCCTATACACCTAACTTCATGCACAAGGCGTGTTTTAATAGCTCAAGACTAGTAGTTGACGGTATCTATGGCAGTCAGGATTACACTACCATAAAAAAAATATTCCATATAAGCTTGCTATATTTTTCTACGAAAGGGATGGAAAAACCAATATACCACGGCAAGACTATTATTCATGAAGTAGATACCAAGCATCCAGTAGACGTAAGTATTGCCAATGAGGGACTAGTAATATTCAATACGCCTAATGTATTTCCTGAATACTTTTTTATCTCTGTGCCAATGTTTGATGATGTGATTAATAGCGAAATAGATGAGTGGCTATATGTAATGAAACACTCTGAAATCAAGCAAGGATTTAAATCACCATATATGACAAAAGTAGCCGAGCGTTTATCAGTTATAAAAATGAGCAGTGAAGAGCGAAACGAGTATATTTACTATCAGAAACAATCAGTACATTCACAAGATATACTTAGTGCTGCTGAAGCTAAAGGAGAGGCTAAGGGTAAAGCTGAAGGTAAAGTTGAGGGTAAAGCTGAAAGGGATATAGAAATAGCTAAGGCGATGTTACTAGAAGGAGATAGTATTGAGAAGATAGGTAAAATCACTGGATTAACTACTGAAGAGATAGAAAAGCTATAAAAAAAATAGATTAAGCTTTCAGGTTTGAGAGGGGGTATTTAGCCTAATGTATATTCAATATGATAGCATAATGATATAAGGTATTTTAAGGGGCTACAGGTAGTGGAGATTCTATATTACGTACAACCCCAACACTTGAGAAAGAAGTTATTAAAAGAGAAGCTAAAGGGGTTTAAAGAGGGGTGTAAATAGATTGTAGTAGTACACCATATATTATATCCTAATACTAAGTATTAACCAGTAGTTTAACAATCAACCACTATATCAAAGATCAACTAGTACATCATATATCACACAGTACTTTAATAATAAAGCAGTATATTAAATAATATACCTTAGTTAGGATAAAATTACTATACAAAATAGCAACTAAAAGTTAAGATATAAAGTAAGATATCAATTATTAGATACGTAATAGGATAATAATTATTAACTAATAGCGTGTAAAATATCAACTAATAATTTAAAAATAATAGATTTTGACAACTAGAAAAACGGAATAAATACAACTTTTAGTTAAAGAATATACCTAAGTATTAGACTAAAGGTAGTAGAATAAAGTGTCGTATAGTAGTGCATCAAACATCATACCCGAGTATCATATATAAACCAGTATCTCATTTATCAACCCCTACATTAAATAACATACCTAGATATCACATATCACACAGTATATTAAACATTACATAGTAGTTCAAAAGTAAACCAGTACATTAAATAAGAGCCAGTACATCAAATTAACATATAGTAGTACATCAAACATCATACCCGAGTATCAAATATCAACCAGTACCTCACATATTACTCCCTATATCAAGTATCATACCCATATATAACATATAAACCAGTACATCATACATAAACCCCTACCTCAACAATCACCCAGTACATTAAACATCAACCACTACCTCAACAATAAACCCCTACATCATACATAAGCCACTACATCACTTATCACACAGTACATCATCTATCATTCCCTCATAAGGTTATTTAAATAACCTTATGAGGGAATGATAGATGATGTACTGTGTGATAAGTGATGTAGTGGCTTATGT
>Ga0255186_1000073_pt1 | contig 18247 bp, 18 predicted proteins | sample Miss_Cont_RepC_0_FD_183635 | JGI IMG/M metagenome (GOLD analysis project Ga0255186, IMG submission 183635) | Freshwater microbial communities from Mississippi River, Louisiana, United States - Miss_Cont_RepC_0h | ecosystem: Environmental > Aquatic > Freshwater > River | place: USA: Louisiana...
TCGAAATCCTATGGGGATGCCACTATGCGGGGCTTATATATACGGCTTGTTCATCACGACTGACGACCGACGAGCTCAATTACATAATCAACGATTGTGGAGCAAAGGCATTCATCACAAGCAAACACAAAGCTGACCAAGCCGCCGAGGTGGCCAACACGACACCGAATGTTTCATTGCGTCTGATGCTCGACGGAAAAATAGCCGGCTACGACTCTTACGAAGACACAGTTTCGAAAGCACCTGCGACTGAGTTGAGCAACCGCGTAGATGGTGTCGACATGCTTTACTCAAGCGGTACGACCGGTCGCCCAAAAGGAATCAAACTCGGTCTCGCAATGACCCCGCTGGGCACGCCAACTTCACTAAGCGGGCTGTGTTCAATGTTGTTCGCGATCGACAAAGACTCGATATATCTCTCGCCGGCTCCGCTTTATCATGCTGCACCCCTGCGCTTCACAATGACGACACATCGACTGGGCGGCACTGCAATCATCATGGAGCATTTTGATGCCGAAGAGTATTTGAGGTTGATCGCAAAACATAAAGTCACACACTCACAGCTTGTGCCGACAATGTTCGTGCGAATGTTGAAACTTGACGAAAAGACGCGGAGTCAGTTCGACACATCAAGTCTGAAGTGCGCAATTCACGCTGCGGCACCATGCCCGATCGAAGTGAAGAAAAAAATGATCGACTGGTGGGGCCCGGTAATTCACGAGTATTACGCAGGCAGCGAAGGCAACGGTTTTGTCTATTGCAATTCTGAACAGTGGCTTGCCCACCCGGGCACCGTCGGCGTGGCGCTTAATGCGACCGTTCACATTTGCGACGAAGATGGCACCGAATTGCCACTCAACGAATCTGGCACGGTTTACTTCGAGAGCAATGTCAATTTTGAATATCACAACGATCCAGAAAAGACGAAGAGTTCTCGAGATCCGCTCGGGCGCGGATGGACAACACTCGGTGATGTCGGCTATCTAGATAAAGATAATTTTTTATATCTGACAGACCGCAAAGCCTTCATGATTATTTCGGGTGGAGTAAATATTTATCCGCAAGAATCAGAAAATGTTTTGATTAATCATCCAAAGGTTGTCGACGTCGCCGTCTTTGGTGTGCCAAACGAAGAGTTTGGCGAAGAAGTCAAAGCAGTCGTTCAGCCAGTCACAATGCCGAAGAGCCCAGAAGAGGCTCTCGAGCTCGAGGGCGAATTGAAAGCTTTTTGCCGTGCCTCACTCGCCGATCTCAAGTGTCCACGCTCGATTGACTTTCGCCCCGAACTACCGCGACATCCAACGGGCAAACTTTACAAACGTTTACTTAAAGATGAATATTGGAAGAATGCGGGCCGCGCAATTTAATTGTGCGCAAACCTAAGTTTTCGCCTAGTGAAACATCCCTTTCTCAAACATAACTCTCCTCTCGCCTTTGCTCACCGTGGTGGCGCGAGCGACGCGCCAGAAAACACAATGCCAGCGTTTCAACGCGCAATAGATCTCGGATACATATATATAGAGACTGATGTGCATGCCACCAAAGACGGTGTCTTGCTTGCGTTTCATGACGACGACCTGTCGCGAACTTGCGGAAGGCCCGGTTTGATCAGCGAACTCAATTATGACGAAGTCAAGAATGCCCGAGTCAACGGCACTGAACCAATACCGCTACTCGAAGATTTGATTTCTACATGGCCAAACGCCCACATCAACATCGACTGCAAATCAGATCAAGCACTGATGCCACTCACATCGCGCATTGCCCGTGGAGATCTATTTGATCGAATTTGCGTTGGCTCGTTCAGCGACAAACGCCTCAATAGTTTGCGCGACCAATTCGGTGAGGACTTGTGCACATCGATGGGTCCAAGAGACGTAACCAAGTTACGTTTAGGCAGTTGGGTACGCCGCTCGGGCAGCTTTCGAAATATCCATGCCGCTCAAGTGCCAGTCAGTCAAGGGCCGCTAACAATCGTAGATAAATCGTTTATTCAGGCGGCTCATAATGCTGAGATCCAAGTGCATGTTTGGACCATCGACGACGAAGACGAAATGGTTCGGCTATTAGACCTGGGCGTTGATGGCATAATGACCGACAGGCCCGAATCTTTAAAAAAAGTATTAGTTTCGCGTAATGCCTGGCACGGCAACTGAGATATTGTTAGCACTATGAGAGTAGATGCCAACTTTTTCTGCACAGTTCCAATGGATGACGCCGGAAAGGTAGCGCCAAAAAATAGACGCTACGGCAACGACAGCGTCATCGAGTGCTACAAGAATCTTGTCGCTTGGGCCAAAACCGCCGACGAAGTCGGAATCGACACGATGTGGCTTACCGAGCACCACTTTCAATACGAGGGCTACGAAGTTTTGCCGAATCTGATTTTGTTTGGTCAACACCTGACGAGCGTCACAAAAAATCTTCGCCTTGGTCAGATGTTCAATGTCTTGCCACAGTGGCACCCATTACGGCTCGCTGAAGATTTCGCAATAGCCGACATCGTCACTGGTGGTCGAATGGAGTTCGGCGTTGGCCGTGGCACAGTGCCGCGCGAGGCATGGAGTCTTGGCACGGTTGTTGCTTCAGGCGACAATGCAATGAGCGCTGAACATGACCGAATCAACCGCGAGATATTCGAAGAAAGCATGGAAGTCATAAAACTTGCTTGGTACAACGAGCGCTTCTCGTATCGCGGCAAACACTTTGTGTTTCCTCCCGATGAGATACCTGATCGCGGCAGCTACGTGGACGACTTGACTTTGATACCAAAGCCACTTCGCCATATTGATGTTTATCAACCAGTAACTTCGCCCGAGACAATTGAATATGTCCCGAGAGCTGGACATAAGGCCGTCTATTGGTTGCAGAACGCCGATAGTCAGAAACAGAAGTGGGATCGATACGCCGAAATTCGCCAAGACATGGGTGACCCAGTTGGACCAGGCGAAGATCGAACTTTGGTAATGAACATCCATGTTGCAAAGACACGTGAGAAAGCAATGATCAAGGGCAAACCTGGTCACGACGAGTTCGCCAACTTTCTGTCGCCGTACGGTCGCTTTTCTTCGTATCGCAACCCGGATGGCAGCAAAGTTGCTTTCAATCACTGCCCAACGGTTCAAGAATCAATTGACCAGAAGATTCAAATCATTGGGTCAATCGATGACGCTGTCGACACTTTAGGTTTTTGGCGAGACTTACTCGACCTCAAAAACATTTGCTTCTTTTTTGACTACCCCGGCGTAACACGAGAAGAAATGTCAGAGCAAATGCACCTTGTTATCGAAGAGGTTTTTCCAAAACTAGGTGAAAAAGTTGAACGACGACCTCTGCCAAACCTTCAGCCACTCATTTAAAAATCAGTTGACCTAGCGAGCAGACAGAAATGTTGCTGCAGAACTGCAAAATCGACGGTTACCCGCAACTACAAGACGTCAGAATCGTCGGCGATCTAGTTTCAGAAATTGCGGCTGACCTTGTTGCATTCGAAAGTGAACAAGTCATTGATGCGCACGGCTCACTTCTGACCTGTTCTCTTGCCGAGCCACACGCTCATCTCGACAAAGCATTTTTGGCTGAACGAATTCATAATCCAACTGGAGACCTGATGGGTGCAATCATGGCGATGGAAGCGTCACGCGATCAAATAACAGTCGCTGACACGATTGAACGTGCAGAACGCGCCGTGCGACTAATGGTCTCGAACGGAGTCACAGCAATTCGCACGCATGCGGATGTCACCGAATGGAACAATCTCGACGCAATTCAAGCCTTAGTCGAAGTTCGTAATCGCACACGAGGTTTGGTGGATCTGCAAATCTGTGCGTTACTCGGTTGGCCGCTATCGGGTGAAGCAGGTAAAGAAAATCGTGAACGCGGACGACGCGCAATCGAAATGGGTGCCAATATTTTGGGAGGTTGCCCACACCTCGATGTCGACCCAGAGGGCGCAAATATCGCTCTCATCGAACTCGCCGGCGAACTGAACTGCGACTTGGATTTACACACAGACGAACACACGGATTCAAATCGTCTCTCGTTAGAAGACCTGGCTGATCGTGTAATCACTTCGGGACTAAAACAAGCTGTCGTTGCCAGCCACTGCGTCAGTTTGGGCATGCAAACCGAGACCGTACAGAAGCGTGTTTCTGAGCGAGTAGCCGAGGCCGGGATTAGCGTCATCGCATTGCCGCATACGAACTTGTTTCTGCAAGGTCGAGATTTTGCAACTGCCACCCCACGAGGTCTGACGGCAGTTTCGAACCTTCGTAAGGCAGGAGTCAAAGTTGCCTTCGGGGCTGACAACTTACAAGACCCGTTTAATCCAATCGGTCGAGGCGACCCACTCGAAAGTGCCGGCCTAGCGATACTCACCGCGCATTTGTTGCCTAGCGACGCTTTTGATTCTGTATCAACAGTTGCGCGACAAGTTATGGGACTCGAAGTTGCGGGCCCACACGTCGGGGCAACGGCCAATTTGATATTGACTCAAGCAGGTTCGACACGAGAGGCAATTGCCAATACCCCGATGCGAAACTTAGTTTTATATAAAGGTCAAATCACCCATTCGCGTTTGGCTGCAGTCAACTAATCAACTATTCTCTAAACGTGGCTGGGGCGCTCGGGTTCAAAAACGTCGGCATGACGTTTCCTGACGGCACGAAGGCTCTTGGTGGAGTTTCCTTTGACGTCAACCCTGGAGAATTCGTAACTGTTGTGGGCCCATCTGGCTGCGGTAAGTCAACCTTGTTGCGGATTGCGTCAAACCTAGAAACCGAAACCGAAGGCAAGTGCGAAGTCGACCGCAACAGCATTGGTTACGTCTTCCAGGATGCAACACTTCTGCCTTGGCGAAATGTCCGCAAAAATATCGAGATAATCGCCGAACTACATGGAATCGAAAAAACACAGCGCGCCAAACTTGCGCAAGATGCGATTGATTTGGTGGGTCTGACAGGTTTCGAAGACAAATACCCTCGGCAGTTGTCAGGTGGCATGCGCATGCGTGCTTCGCTTGCCCGATCGCTCGTCATGAAGCCCCGTGTGTTCTTGTTTGACGAGCCATTTGGCGCCCTCGACGAGATCACTCGCGAGCGACTGAACGACGAACTGCTGCGGTTGTTTCAGCTTGAAGGTTTCGCAGGTCTTTTTATTACTCACTCGATCGCCGAGGCTGTCTATATGTCTACAAAAGTATTGGTCATGTCGGCTCGACCCGGTCAAATAGTTGGCAGCTTTGAAGTTCCTTTTAGTTATCCCCGTGCGCACTCATTGCGATACGAGCCGAAATTTGCCGAAATCTGCGGTGAAGTTTCACTTGCCCTTCGAGGAGCCCTGGTATGAACGCTTCCAACAGCATCAAAGTGACGAACACAATTGATCAGTCTGTGCCACCAAGTTTGCGTGTCGACGATGCGCCTCGCGAAACAAGTGAGCGAAATCTAGTCAGCGACTTTGCTGGACCAATTGTCGTATTCGCGATCTTCATCGGCGTTTGGTACCTGCTTTCAACTCGGCTCTTGCCACCGCAGAAACGGTTCTTATTGCCAACACCACACCGCGTAGTTCAAGAGGGCTTTCTAACTTGGTCTGTTGGCGAACAGCGTGGATTAAAACCAATTCTGCGATCATTATGGGACTCGATCAAAATTGCCGTGATCGGTTTGTTCATAACGATTCTGATCGGCACAACACTCGCAACGTTGATGGCCACTCGTCGATGGATGGAACGGGCTACTTGGCCATATCTAGTTGCACTGCAATCAGCCCCCATTTTGGCTATGACACCACTAATTCGGGCGCTGATTGACGGCATCACTTTGCAGAGAATTCTCGTTGTCGTTTTAATCGCATTCTTTCCGATCGTCAACAACACTTTGTTCGGTCTGCTTTCAGTGGACAAGAGTCAACACGAACTATTTTCGCTGCACGGGGCCAGTAAATTCACACGGCTTCGAAAATTGCAGTTTCCTGCTGCGATGCCAAACATCTTCGTCGGTCTTCGAATTTCGGCCGGTCTTTCAGTCATTGGTGCGGTAGTCGGCGACTTTTACTTCCGTCAAGGAGGCGTTGTCGGTATTGGCGCTCAGATTGATATTTACCGCGGGCGGCTATGGGGTGCCGAGTTGATTGCCGCAATCATCTTGGCCAGCATTTTCGGTTTAGTCGTGTTCATCTTGTTCGGGCTGCTCTCAAAAGTCGCCATCGGCAAGTGGCACACGACGACAAGAGGTCGGTGACGATCTCTTGACGAAAAATAAAATGAAAAGTAATGCAAGGCAATGAAAAGTAATAGATAATTGGTTGCAATTTAATCCAGCCCCAGACAACAACAGGAGAAACAAATGCGAAGAAAAGCAACTGCTCTCTTCGGTGCTTTGTGCTTGGTCACCCTTGCCGCTTGCGGTAGTGATGACGACACAGCAACTGAAGAAGTAACAGAAGAAACAGAGGCCGCACCAGCCGAAGAGACGACCACAGAGGCCGTTTCTCTCGCTGGCATCTGCCCAGACACAGTCACCTTCCAGACTGACTGGAACCCAGAATCAGAACACGGGTTCTTGTACAACATGGTTGGCGAAGGTTACGAAGTTGACGCCGCTGGCGTGCGAGTAACCGGACCACTCGTTTCGAAGGGTCAAGACACTGGTGTCAAGATTCAAGTTCGCGCTGGTGGACCAGCAGTAGGTTTCAGTTCACCAACATCGTTGATGTACCAAGACCCAGAAATTTTCTTGGGCTTTGTCAGCACCGACGGTGCAGTACAAGATTCAGGCGAATTCCCAACAATGACTGTTGTGGCTCCGTTCAACATCAACCCACAGATCATCATGTGGGACCCAGCAACGTATCCAAACGTAAAATCAATTGCCGACCTTAAGGCAACTGGCGCAAAGGTTCGTTACTTCGGTGGTGCTGCATACATGGAGTACTTCACAGCAAACGGCATTCTTGATGCAAAACAAGTTGACGGCAACTACGACGGCACACCTGCCAACTTCGTAGCTGACGGCGGCAAGGCTGCACAGCAAGGTTTTGCAACTTCAGAGCCTTACTACTACGAGAATGTGCTCACAGACTGGGCGAAGCCAGTTGCATACCAGACAGTTCACGATGCGGGTTGGACAGCATATGCCCAATCACTTGGTGGATTGCCTGCAACAATCGAAGCAAACAAAGACTGCTTGAAGCTTCTTGTACCAATGATTCAGCAATCACAAGTTGACTATGTAACAGATCCTGCTCGCGCCAACGCGTTGATCCTTGATCTTGTTACTCAGTACAACAACGGTTGGCTGTATGACGCTGGTCAGGCTGCAGCAGCAGTTGAATTAGGTCTCGCAAACAACCTCATCGCCAACAGCCCAGACGGAACATTGGGCAGCTTTGATCTTGACCGAGTAACCAAGTTCATCGAGATTGCAGTTCCAACTTACGAAAAAATTGGTGCAAAGATGAAAGAGGGCTTGACAGCTGCTGACATCGTCACCAACGAATTCATCGATCCAACTATTGCATTGCCATAACGATCAATAGTTAGAAATTGATACCTCGGGGGGCGCTTGCGCCCCCCGAGTGTCATTTACAGGCTTAATTTATTTTCCGAAATTGAAAGTTGAGACTTCGGCAAGGGCTTCAGAGAAGTTCTCAACTGCCGAGGCAAACATTCGAGCGCCAAGTTCGGCACTTGCAAGAGTTGGGTCACCGATATGACCTTCAACAAAAAAATCATTTGATAGCCATCCGAAACTTACTGCCCCACCGAATCGCACGTGTTTGTTCATGGCAATTTTCTCGGGCACCCGGCGCACCGCTTTTGACATATCAACTAGATCTGGCCGCAGATGCAGCATCACTGATGTCTCGTCGGTGCCACCGTGAATACCCATACCGAGTTCGCTTGCGGCTGATGCCCCACCTTGGTCTGGTGGCATTGAGGGGTGTGCAGTGAAGGTTTGCAAACCATAGTTCAGACGCAACTCGCGATTGACAACATTCAGCAAAGCCGAGTTTCCGCCGTGACCATTGAGAAACACAAGTTTCTGAGCATTAGTGCGTGAGATGCATTTGCCAATGTCGTCTAAAACGCTGAGCATTGTCGTTGCCGAGAGCCAAATCGTGCCGGGCGCCCACGCATGTTCATTTGACTTTGTGTACGTCAAGGTCGGTAATAGCCAGACATCAAGTTTTTCGCCAACACGCTCAACTGTCGCCTCAGCCACAGCCGTAGCAACAACTTCATCAGTATTCAGTGGCAAATGTGGGCCATGCTGCTCGATTGCACCAAGAGGTTGCACGAAAATCGATCTGGATGTGATTTTGCTTATGACATCTGGACCACGTAGATCACCAAGACGGCGAATCAGATTTGACATGACAAACACCCTACCCAAATGGCAATATAGAGCGTGGCAACTGCAGATATTTCAAAACGTTTTGATGCAGTTATTGTCGGCGGTGGACACAACGGTCTTGTGTGCGCGGCATATCTTGCCAAAGCCGGTCAGCGAGTCGTTGTCATTGAAGCGCGTAGCGAAGTTGGAGGCACAGCCTCAAGCGAGACTTTCTCGGGTGTCACCGTCAACATCTGCAACTGTGATCACCTTACGTTTCGCACAACTGGCGTCAGTGAAGATCTAGATCTCGCCAAACATGGGCTCAAATATCTTGATGTTGACCCAACTCAACTCGCAACGTCTTGGAGCGACCGTCGAATTTGGCCACACTTTCGTGATGTTGACAAAACATTAGATGTCATAAAGCACTTTTTCAAAGATGAAGTTGACGGATATCGCGCCTATCTTCGTGACGCGATGCCAGTCGCCGAAATGATCATCGACGCCGCAAGCCAGCCGCCCACTCGCCGCTCTTTGATAAGTAAAGTCATTTCGCGACGCGGTCGCGGTGTCACAACGATGTTGCGGTGGAGCAAACTCTCGTCGGCACAAGTGCTGAGAAAGTATTTTAAGTCAGAGTTGTTGATCGGCCCCGCACTTGTCACGGGCCCAACAGTGTGGGGCGTTTCGCCGCACACACCGGGCACGGGCCTCGGCGCACTCACGTATGCGATGCGTCATGTTTCGAAAGTGGGCAGACCAATCGGCGGAAGCGGAATGGTGCCAATCTCGCTGCGACGAAGTATCGAGTCAAACTCGGGTGTCGTAATGACAAATACAAGAGTCGCCCAAATACTTTGCGAAGGATCTCGAGTGCGCGGTGTCGCTCTCGGCGACGGAACTGAAATTCTCGCCGACTGCGTTGTGTCTGCATGCAACCCACACGATACGTTTCTGAAGTGGCTGAAGAATCCACCATCTAGTGCCAAGCCAATGATCGACAAGTGGAGGGCAACACCGCACTACGAGGGCTACGAATCGAAAATTGACGCTCGAATCACAGCTAAGCCGCGATACACAAACCTTGACAACAAACTTTTCAATGATCTCGGTGTCGATCCACTCTCGCCAACACTGATTGTCACGCCAACTACTGACGAATTACATCGTGGTTTTGAAATGATTTCGCGTGGAGAGATTCTTGACCAGCCCGCAATGTTGGTCAACCTGCCATCAATTCTTGACCCCTCAATGACCAACTCAACTGACCATGTATTTAGTCTTGAAGCTCTATTCACACCCTTTTCGTTCAAAGGTGGATGGACAAACAACGTCGAGCCTTACCGCTGGCTTGAGAAATACTCACAACTAGTTGAGCCAGGCTTTATGAACTCGATTGCTGATTGGCGCTGCATGACTCCGGCACACTACGAATCAGAATTTTTCTTGCCAAAAGGTCATGCAACTAGTTTTAGTGGCGGCCCTCTAGCGGCGCTTCTCAATTCGCAACCAGAACTAACCCGCTATCGAACCCCAATCAAAGGACTCTTTCTCACAGGCGCGGCAACATTTCCTGGCGCCGGCGTGTGGGGCGCAAGCGGAAAGAACGCCGCCTTGACTATTTTGAATCAGTAAAAACTAAGACGCAGAGATCAGGCGTCGCGAACGTTGAACTCGCGTTTTGCCACGGGTTCTTTGTCGCTCCATGGGAAGTTGATCCATTCGTCGGTCATCTTCCAGACATATTCACACTTGACAATTGAATGTGGCTTTTCGTAAAGAACCGCAATGCGCGATTCTTTCACTTGGCCGTGACAAAAATCGTTCACAAGCTTCAAAGTATGACCAGTGTCAGCGACATCATCGACAATCAAAATGCGCGAATCTTTTAGATCGACCAAATTTGGTACTGGCGGCAAAACAATTGGTATTGGTAACCGCTCGTCAACGCCCGTATAAAACTCAACATTCAGCGTGTAAGTATTTTTCACTGAGAGCGCATACCCGAGTGCACCAGCGGCCATCAAGCCACCCCGCGCAATCGCCAAAATGATGTCAGGTTCGTAGCCATCTTTTGCTACCTTCATCGCCAATTCGCGACTCGCGACACCGAAAGACTCCCAAGTCATAATCTCGCGTGCTTGTGTCAAAACCTAAACTCCTTTTTCCGTAAAAGCCGATTATAGAACACAGTCGCCGCTGGCGACGATTATTCGACCCGAAAAAACGATTTACGATTTATAAAACGAGCGCAAAACTTCAAAATAGTTCGGCCAACTCTTGCTCACGACTTGAGGGTTGTTGACAACTACGCCATCAACTTCATGCTGAATCAGCGCAAATGCCATAGCTAGTCGATGATCGTGATGTGTCTCTAGGGTCGCGCCATGCAGCGCTCCCGGCGCAATCACCATGCCATCGGCGGTTTCGCTAACGTTTGCGCCTAACTTACGCAGTTCGCCGATCAAATCTCCGATGCGATCACTCTCTTTATTGCGAATAAAGCCAATACCGCTGATTCGAGTTGGCGTTTCAGCAAACAACGCCACAACCGCCAAGGTTGGCACGCAATCACTGATTTGAGACATATTCACTTCAATTCCACGCAATGGTTTCTCTTTTTGGCGACTTAGCTTCAAACCCTCAGGGCTCTCGCTCACATTGCATCCCATGCGCGCCAACAAGTCAACAAACTCAACATCGCCTTGCAGGCTGCTGCGCGACAAACCCTCGATTGTCACTGATCCGCCACTTATTGCCACTGCACCAAGTGGATAACTTGCCGACGACGCATCTGGCTCAACGCTGAAACTTGTGCCCTGATACTCGCCTGGGCTGACCCAAATCTGATTGCCAGAGAAGTCTGTATTTACACCAAACGCTCGCATCACCCCAACGGTCATTTCGATATAGCCACGCGAAACAACCTCTTCGCTGAGAGTGATCTCAAGACCCGACGGCAAATATGGCGCAATCATCATCAAACCACTTGTGAACTGACTCGACATACTTGCACTAACGGCCACCTTTGCTTGCCATTGCGTGCCTCTAGAGACTCGCACGGGTAAGTAGCCGTCGTTTTCTACGGGCGTCACTCGAGCACCTAGGTCGCGAAGCGCCTTGTGCAGATCGTGCATCGGCCGAACTCGCAACGTTGCGTCGCCGTCAATTGTTGTGGCGCCCGCACGCAAACTGCAAAGCGCAGTCAAAAACCTTGATGTAGTGCCAGCCAACTTTGCATTCAACTGCAACTCGTGAGTCGCTTCAAGATCCAAATTTCCGGCAATTTGAATTGAGTCGGCCTTGCGCTCAATGCCAACACCCAAAATCTGAAGCGCATCAATCATCGCCTCGGTGTCGTCACCAGGTGCGCAGTTCGAAACAATAGATTCAGACTTAGCGAGAGCTGCACAAATAAGAGCACGATTCGCAATTGACTTTGACCCAGATACCGAAACTAAGTTGCTGCTACCTCGAGTTGTCATGCCACGGTCTGAATACTTGGACGAAACTTGCGCGCCATTAAACCCCCGCGAAACATCTCAGCACTTGCTTTATCGATTATCAGCACAAGAATGCCGCGATCGCCTTCAACCGAATGAGAAACTTCAAAGTTCGCGATGTTCACGCCCAGATCGGCAGCCAAAGTAAAGATCTCAGCCGCAGCACCAGAGCGGTCAGGTATCGGCACTCGCACTTCGCAAACATCCATCAATTCGTGTACTCGACCTGGCAAGTTCGCTCGCGCGTTACGCGCAGTTGACAAACGACTCAAGAGTGCCTGGTTATCTTGCGACTCGACGATGCCGCGCATTTCGGTGAGACCTGAGATCATTCCGTCAAGAGCATCTAAAATTGCGACTCGATTTTCGCGGCAGATGTCAATCCAAATTTGTGGCAGACCTGAGGCAACTCGAGTCATGTCACGAAAGCCACCTGCAGCCAAACGCAAAACCGCTACGTGTTCTTCGGCAGTTAAGTGCGCTAAGCCCATCAAAGTTGCCGCGGTCAAGTGCGGCAAATGACTAACAACAGCAACTAAACGATCATGACGCTCAGCGTCAAGTACGACAATTTCTGCGCCGAGTGTGCGAATTATCTTTGCCAAACTTTCAAAACTCTCGTCAGAAGACTGTGCCGATGGTGTCAAAACCCAAACAGCACCTTCGAACAATGCATCATCAGCGCCATCAAGGCCCGCTAACTCACTGCCTGCCATCGGGTGCCCACCAATGAAACGTGCGTCCGAGACAGAATTGACTACCGAAGACTTCACCCCGCCAACGTCGGTGACAATGCCCTTTGTTTTTGATAGTGCCAATTTGGCTTGATCTGGTATCGAACTGACAGGCGTCGCAATGAAACTAATTTCAGCCAGCGGATCAATACCGACAGCGCCGATAACGCCTCGAGCCAATGCCGACTGTTCAACTTCGCTATTTGCATCGCTTCCCGAAACGACAAAACCATGTTTTGCCAACGCAAGTGCCAGCGAGCCACCAATTAACCCAAGACCGAGAACGTTCGCTCGACGCGTAGCCACCGTCAAATTCTACCGTTGGGTCAGTTTTTAGTTGCCTGATTTAACTCAACTACTTCGCTTGTTGTCAAATGTCGCCATTTGCCTGGCGCAAGCGTGCGATCGACGATTGGTCCAATTCGCACGCGAACCAAACGCTCAACTGGATAACCCACCGCATCACACATACGACGAACTTGACGATTGCGTCCTTCGTGAATCACTATCCGCAACACACCAGTTTGCAATTGCCCCACGTCTGCGGGCGACGTAACGCCATCATCCAATTCGACACCATCTCGCAATTTCTTCAGGGCAGATTCGCTGACACCGTTTTGACCGCACTGAACATGCGCTAGATACTCTTTTTCGATACCAAAGCTCGGATGGGTCAATCGATGCCCCAACTCACCATCATTAGTCAATATCAACAAGCCCTCGGTATCTGCGTCCAAACGCCCCACCGGAAACACTCTTGGCTCAAGCGGTACAAGTTCAATCACAGTTTGTCGGCCATGCGTGTCTTTGGCTGTGGTAATCACATCTACTGGTTTGTTTAACAAGTAGTAGACCAGCCCCGGTGCGACGCCGATCGCGACACCGTCAACTTCAACTTTGTCGGTTTGTGTTTTTACTCGCCGACCCAAAACAGCGACTTCGCCGTTTACTTTGACACGACCATCTTCAATCAGAATTTCGCACTCACGGCGCGAACCCCATCCGACTCGCGCTAGAACTTTCTGTAGGCGCTCGCCCTCGTCACTTGCAATTTCGCCTGATGCACCAAACGCAATTTCACCAGACATTAAAAGTTAGAGTTTGCTTTTATTGCTCTGGCGTTGTCGGGTCTTCGGGCACGACTCGCAGACTGCGTTCAAGTGTTTCTACAACACTTGCGTCCGGAATAAAGTCTGCGATGCTTGGCAAATCTTCAAGCGAGGCAATGCCAAGCCTCTCTAAGAACAAAGGTGTGGTGCCGAAAAGAACTGCCTGCCCTGGGCCATCATCGCGTTGAACTTCGGTGATGTAACCACGCGCTTGAAGAGTTCGCATTACTGCCTCTGGATCAACACCTCGAATGGCAGCAATCTGTGAACGCGATAATGGCTGCTTGTAGGCAATAATTGCCAACGTTTCGAGTGCAGCTGAAGAGACTCGCGCCTGTTGACCATCTAATACAAATCGCTCAACATATGGCGCCAAATCGGGATGAGATTGAAAACGATATCCACCAGCGACTTTGACGAGCTGAAAGCCGTGTCCTGCGCTTTCGTAAGTTGTCGCCAAACGCTCGCACAAAGACTCGACTGTTGCCTGAGAAATCTCCAAAAGCTGTGCCAACAAAGCAGGCGCAACAGGTTCCATTGCGACCATCAAAATCGCTTCGAGCGCACGTACAGTTTCTGGATCTAAGTTTGTTTCGTCTTTGCTCATTGTTTATCCTTCGTAATTATCTATGGCGATTGATTCGTCTTCAACGCCCAACCAAACGACCTCAATGTCACCAAACCGCCGCAACTGTTCGAGTTCGACACGACCCTGCTTATAAAGCTCGAGTATCGCCAAAAATCGAACCACAACTTCGATCTTGTCAGTGATGCCATCAACAATGTTGCGAAATGTTGTGCGACCAGCCTGACGCATGTGATCAGCAACCCAAATGATCGCCTCGGCAACACTCGCTCTAATCGGTGCAACGTGCTCTAACCCGATCACCTTCGGCGCTTTCGGTGCAGTCGCCCGCATAAAGGCTCTCTGAACTCGTAACGGGCTAACACCTTCGAGCAAATCTGGCATCAAAGATGCAAAGCGCTCTTCTGGCCCTGCCATCCGCGGAAAACTCAAGTCTGCTCGACTTACTAAGTCACTGAAAACAGTTGCGACATCTTTAAAAGTCTTGCAATCAAGCAACCGGGCCAACAACAAATCTCGCTCTTCCCACAATGCCAGCTCGTCATCTAGGTCACCATCGTCTTTGCCCGGCAACAATCGCCTAGTCTTCAACTCGATAAGAGTCGCAGCAATCAATAAAAACTCGGTTGCCAGTTCGAGATCCATAGTCTGCATCTTGGCAACCTCGTCTAGGTATGCCGTCACAATGTTCGACAATGAAACTTCGTGGATATCAACTTCTTCTTTCAAAATGAGATGTAAGAGCAATTCAAATGGGCCATCAAATGTCGGCGTAGAAACTGCGTATTTCATCACCTGCGAGATTACCTCCCCCCGCCTTTCAATGTCGGCAACTAAGGTTGATTTATGACTCGAGTTCTGTCTTGCATTCAGCCCACTGGCGAAGTGCACCTTGGCAATTACCTTGGCGCTTTGCGAAATTGGGTAGCCGGGCAAGACAAGGCCGATGTATTTCACGGAATAGTTGATCTGCACGCGCTGACGGTGACAGAAAAGCCAGGCATAATCGGCACGAACACGCTGCAACTTGCAGCGATGCTCTTTGCCGTAGGGCTAGACCCCGATATCGCAACCGTTTTCGTGCAGAGCCACATACCCGAGCACAGCCAACTCGGGTGGATCATGGAGTGCACCGTCTCGTTTGGCGAACTCAGTCGTATGACTCAGTTCAAAGACAAATCAGCAAAGCGCGAGGCAGAGTTCGTCTCGGCTGGGCTATTTACCTACCCCGCATTACAGGCTGCAGATATTTTGCTTTACGACGCCAACGAGGTGCCAGTCGGTGACGATCAACGTCAACACATTGAAATTACTCGCGACATTGCGATTCGCTTCAATCATCGGTTCGGCGAAACATTCGTTATTCCAAAAGCGGTAACACCAGCAAGTGGCGCTCGTGTTATGGATTTACAGAATCCAACTTCCAAGATGTCGAAATCAGGCGATGACGATTCTGGGGTTGTCTACATGCTCGATGAACCCGCGAAGATCGAAAAGAAGTTTAAACGTGCGGTAACCGACAGTGACTCTGAAGTTGTCTTTGATCGCGAGAGAAAGCCCGGCGTAGCAAATCTGCTCGAAATTTTGGCAGCAGCAACTAACTCGACACCACAGAAGACTGCTGAAAGTTACACACGTTACGGTGATTTGAAATCGGCCAGTGCTGAAGCCGTTATTGCGATGCTCGCACCAATTCAAAAGCGTTACAACGAACTATTGGGCGACAAAGCCGAATTGATGCGACTTATACATAAAGGCAATGATCGCGCCCAAGCCGTTGCAAGCGCAACGCTCGCCCGCGCCCAAAAATCAATTGGTTTTCTGAGCAGCAAGTAATTTAAATATCATCGGCACTTCGAAGTGCCGCAATATATTTTGTCAAACTGCTGTCCTCATCGCTGATTGAGCCTGCTACAAGTCGCCATGTGGTTTCTTCGCTACCGATTTCGCGCAACATTTGGGCACCGAGTGCTTCGTGATCGTGATATTGCGAAAAGCGCTTTCCTTTACTGCCGAGAATTGTTGCAACTACGCGCGACAGCACACCCAGATTTGATTTTGTCTTGCCAACATCATGAAGCAGCGAAGCCCGCACGGCGGCGATCTCGGCGTTCGGCATAAGGTCTGAAAAACGCCTATGCACGGTGAGGCTGTGCTTTTTGTCTGACAACGACATCTGAGACCAAAGTTCAAATTCGCGAGGCGTTAGCACGGCACGTGCTGAATCAATTTCAAATTGTGAGAGATCTCGGCGGTCAAGCGATGTAGCAAAACGTTTCACCAGATGCACGAGCTTCGTCATCGCACTGCCCTCGCTCGCGGATGAGCTTCTCGATACATCTCATATAGAACTTCGTTATCGACACGCGTATAAATCTGTGTTGTACTCACCGATGCATGACCCAGCAATTCTTGAACAACGCGCAAATCTGCCCCATGCACCAACATGTGCGTTGCGCACGAATGCCGCAAAGAGTGTGGCGAAATTTCTTTGATTTTTGCCAAAGCTGCATATTTTTTGACGATGTTAAAAATGGCTTGACGCGAAAGTCTCGTACCGTGCACACCAAGAAACACAGCGTCGCTATCTTCACGACTCGACCAAGATTCAGGCACTAGTGCCGGCCTGCCACCTAGGTCGAAATAGTCACTGAGCGCATCACGACATGGTCGACCGAACGGCACAATGCGTTCTTTCGAACCTTTACCGAACAGACGCACCAGAGAATCTTCCATATCAATGTCGCTCATCGACAGTGTGCAAACTTCAGCTACACGCGCGCCAGTGGCATAAAGAAACTCAAGTATCGCCCGATCACGGCGAGCAAACGAATCAACACCACGCACCGCGCTAAGCAAAAGCGCAACTTCGTCTTCAGAAATTCCTTTCGGCAAGCTACTGGGCACTTTGACGCCATCAACCAAAACAGCCGGGTTGTCGGTTCGTATGCCTTCTTGGGCCAAGTATCGGTAAAACATTCGCACTGCGGCAAACTGTCGCGCCACAGATTTAGGCGCTTTGCCTGCCGACCGTAAATGAGCAACGAATTTTTCTAGATGTTGCGAAGTTGCATTCATAACATTGGCTTTTTGAGTCTTCAGCCAATCGACGAAGCCATCAATGTCGCGCCGATACGCCATCAACGTATTCACCGAACGACCTTGCTCGACGCGCATCCATGTCATAAACGTTTCGATCGGGTCTACAGCCATCACACGACCATTCACCTAAAGAAACTGTTTGAAGTTTTGTGCCACCAACAAAAGCCCGATCACTGTTTTGCCATCTGTGATCTCACCGTTTTTAATCATCTCGAGAGTCTCTGTGAATAGCGGTGTTTCAATCGTCATAAATTGCTCTTCTGGCCCATGACGGTCAACTGTCGTCTGACGCAGGTCAACTGCCAAGAACAAGTGAACCTTTGAATTGCTGATGCCAGGCGCCGATTCATGGCTACCAAGTTTGATCATCTGGCCGGCTTGAAAGCCCGCTTCTTCTTCAAGTTCGCGTTGCGCCGTAATTTGTGGATCTTCTCCTTCTTGATCGCGCATGCCTGCCGGTATCTCTAATGTTTTGACGTCGAGTGGTGGCCGATATTGCCGCACAAGCAACACCCTTCTTGCACCGACATCGCCAACAAGCGCGACAACGCCGACAGCACCAGGCGAATCCACATAGGTGCGAACAAACTTTTCGCCCACGGGGTCAGAAAAGTCGGCTTGCACCAACGACCATGCAGCCCATTTATGAACGATTTTTTGTTTGATTAATTTAAAGTCTGCCGTCACGACGACACACCCCTGACGTCAATTATCGTGCGACTGACTTCGTCGAATTATCAGCAACCTCAATCGGCAACTGAGAAAGACGCGTGGTGCGATACTTCAATGCAGCACCAATTAATTCTCGAAACAACGGATGTGGTCGATCTGGTCGACTCTTGAATTCTGGGTGTGCTTGAGTGCCGACCCAGAA
>Ga0255186_1000082_pt1 | contig 17709 bp, 36 predicted proteins | sample Miss_Cont_RepC_0_FD_183635 | JGI IMG/M metagenome (GOLD analysis project Ga0255186, IMG submission 183635) | Freshwater microbial communities from Mississippi River, Louisiana, United States - Miss_Cont_RepC_0h | ecosystem: Environmental > Aquatic > Freshwater > River | place: USA: Louisiana...
CCAAGAGATTTATAAACTCTTTAGCCGACAGATAATCGGTTTGGAGATAGGTTCGACACCTATACGGCCTATTTTTAGGAGTTAAATGCGAAACGAGACATTTAAAAAAGGCGATTTAGCGGTAACGAAAGTTATGTTAGATCTTCAACAAAAAGGTTATGGTATTTTTATTCCTGTAGGCGAACAATGGGCCTTTGATTTGATTGCTTATAAAGAAACTGAAAATAAATTCATACGTTTACAGGTGAAATATTTAGGATCTTACAAAAAAGAACTTAAGGGCAAAAAGAAATATAGCGATAATGCTTTTGATTATTATGCGGGATATATACCAGATTTAAATATTATTATTTACCCTAGTATAAAATTTAAAGGGCATTGTATAGTTACTCAAATCCCTAATAGTAGTAATGCTTTTTATTGGTATGAGGATTTTCTTAATTTTACAGATGAGGCAAATCCTAAAACTTGTAAAGAGTTAGGTATCAAAACAACCAGAATAAACACAGAAGAGAATAACTTAAAACGAAGAAAAGTAGTTAGACCCACTAAAGAAGAATTAGAAAGAATGGTATGGGAAAAACCTTGTTCGCAAATTGCACAACAGTTTGGTGTATCTGATAATGCGGTAGCTAAATGGTGTAAAAGTTACGGTATAGTTAAACCAAGTGTAGGCTATTGGCAACAGTTTTTAAAAAATAAAAAGGTATAGTAAATGTTTTTGCGCTCTTAACTCAGTGGTCAGAGTGGTAAGCTCATAACTTATTTCGCAAAGGTTCAAATCCTTTAGGGCGCATTTAATGAAAGATATAACGTAGAGTTTTAAGGGTCTTAAGCATTAAAGTGATTTTGCGTCTATGGGATAACTGGTTAGTCCAACAAACTTTTAATTTGTACGGTCCCCGTTCGACTCGGGGTAGACGCATTTAATAAGTATTGAAATAAGTTTTTAATTGTTTTACACTCTTTTTCATGAAAACAAAAGAAGAATATAATGCATATATGAAAGAATATATGCTAGAACGTTATAAAAAACGTAGAGCAACAGCTTTAGAGAGATTAGGCAACAAATGTGTTAGATGCGATGCAACAGATAACTTAGAATTAGATCACATTGATCCTAAAACTAAATCTTTTTCTATATCTAAATTCTCTTCTATAGCCGAGGATAAATTTTGGCTTGAAGTTGAAAAGTGTCAGTTACTTTGTAAATCCTGTCATACGTTAAAAACAATAAATGATCTTGGCAGACAGAATGCAAAAGAAATACATGGCACAGTTTCTAGTTATCGGTATTGTAAATGCGATCCTTGTCGTGAGGCTTGGAATAAATTCTCAAGAGAGTGGAAACGCAAAAAAAGATTAAAAAAACAAAACATAATATTTTAAAATTTACCTCCATAGTTTAAGAGGACAAAACTCACGCCTTCTAAGCGTATATTCCAAGTTCGACCCTTGGTGGAGGTGTTTTTTGCAAAGGTTTTTATGCGTTATTTATTAATTATTTTATTTTTATTTTCTTGTGAAATACCAGAGAGAAACAAAAGTGCGATTGAGCATGGCGCTAAAATATATTTAGAAACTAGTCATATAGATCCTTCTACATTAAATTGTCAACAGCGATCTATTGATCTTCTGCAAATGGACTGCACTTTTTTATATGCGAATAAAATCTATTCTATGAGTTGTTTTACTAATCCTAATTTATTTCCAGTTAATTGTGTTATTGATACTTCAAAATGATTGGAGTCTAGAAAACTCCTTATAGTGGATTGTTGGGAGTTTTCTTAAAGGCCATCAGGCGGCCAAAAAATCACTCACATTTATTTCCAGTACACTATCAAAGATATGAATATAATTCCAAACTTCATGTATTGTTGAAGTACCAAAACTATTTTTAATTAATTTAAGAAATTTTTCATCGTTTAGGGTAGATAAACTGAAAACTATTTTATTCTTAGTTAGTACAGCATTTAATAACAAACTAAATTGTTGAAATAAATCAGTGTTATTATAATGTTTTTCCTCATACACACACATAAACAATTCAGAATTAATTTTTTCTAATAATTGCAATCTAGTCATAACTACCTCTCTTTCTATATATAAAGATATGTTTGCAGTGTTGCAAAGTCAAGCTGAAAAAAAGTACTTGCACATGTGTGCAAGAGAATATATCTTATATTTATCAAGGGAGCCACATAAAATGAAAACTAAATTTGAAGCAAGAGAATGTATTGCATTTGATTTTGTTACTTATTGCTTTAATGGCTCTGTAGAGGAGACAATAAAATATGTTAAAGAGAAGTGTATAGAAGAATGGCACTATGATGTTATTGTTTATAATCCTGATGGTACAATAGCCTTTCACACGCCTGAAGCATTTACTACTTCTTTAGCAGGCTATATGTAATATCAACCCTTTTAAAAGGGGAAAGAAAACTCCTTCTTATAGTCTAAAGGAGTTTTCCACTGGTACTAATACCAGTCAAAGCGGCCACACATATGGTAAATCATTAGGTTCTTGCCAATTATATTTGCTATAAAATTTAAAATCTTTTTTTAATAAATTAGATCTATGGGAAGCATGATATTCATCATTCCCAAGCCAAAAAGGTTTAGTATCTTGTCCTACTATATATAAGTCTCCGATCTTTTTTGTGCAAGTGTCTTTATATCCTCGTTTGATCCACTCTTCGCACATAATCAAGCCATACAAAATTAAATGCCCGAGATAGCCTCTCCATTGGTTCACAGCAGGATGATTACTCCATGCTTTGCTCTGGCTCTTGCCTGCGAGGATCGTCGCTATTTGGAGCGTTTCTACGCGCTGTTTCCCCAAACGCTTGTTGTCAAGCACTTTTGCCGTTTCTTCAAAAGATTCATAAGGTAGAAATGTTTGCATGATTTTCTCCTGCATTAAAGATAAATCTTCAAAATCTTTTTGCAAGTATAAAAAAATGCTTGCACACATGTGCAAGAGACATTATCCTATATACATAAATAGAGAGCTAAAATGCAAAATATAAAAATTACTTTATCTGTCGCGCAGCTACGTGAAGCAGATGCCTGTGAAAAAGGTATTGAGTATTTTAAAAAGTTATTTGGAGAAGAAGCGGAAATTATTTGGAACCCATTAAACGAGTTATTAGTTCGTAAAGATCCAGAATTAAAAAACTATTTACAATGGTTAATAATGCACAAATTAATACCTTCTTTTTCTTTTGACGGTATCAATCTTGAAGGTACAGATTTAAAGCTGATAAATTTTGAAAGTATTAGCCTTTGTAATGCAAATTTAAGTGGTACTGATCTTTCACATGCGTATTGTGCTGATGTTAATTTTAGGACAGCTAATTTAAGTTGTGCAAATTTATATTGTGCCATTTTACGAACTACAGATTTACGTTATACAAATTTGTATAAAACTAATTTGCAATATGCAGATTTGCGGGGTGCAAATTTAAATTTTGCTGATCTTTTTGGTGTAGACTTAACGGAAGCTATTTTAGATGGAGCTACTTTTGAAGATGCGTGTTACGATAAAGAAACTAAATTTCCTAAATATTTTAAAATACCCGCAACTATGCGCCTATTAGAGTAATATCTAGCGCGAAATGGCGCGCATATAGAGAAAACTCCTTGTTTGGTATAAAAGGGAGTTTTCCCAGCCCTTACGGGTTTTATTTGAAAATAGCATTAGTCTCTTCACATAAAAGAGTCCTCAATTCTTCATTATAACGGTGATAGACTATAGAGCTAGCCTTATGCAAAACATAAGGGGTTTCATGAACATTTGTTTTAGCTTTTAATTTATTGTTTACCATTTTAGGCATATGTGGCTCTTGTGTAAATGCTTTAACACTACATTTAAAAATAGTAGCATTTTCATAAAAATAATCTTTATCCATTAATAAATAACTTAATGTTGTTAAATTTCTGTTGGTGAGCTGAATAGGATTGCCCTTGAAAAGGATATAAAAAACAAAAGGATTTTTCATTGTGTGCTCCCTGTTTGATCACCTAATATAAGGATATGTTTGCAGTGTTACAAAGTCAAGCTGAAAAAAAGTGCTTGCATGTTTGTGAGAGTGAATATATCTTTATAGGTATAGGAGATAAACAAATGGCAACTTTAAAAAATATTCAGAAACTTTTTGGGGATGTTGAAACCAAATTAAAGAAGCCTTTAAATTGGAAACATGTTGAAAAGTTAACAAGAGGCAAATTAGAAGATAAAGAGGGTATTACACGTTTAGCGCAATTAAATCAGTTATTTGAGGCACATGGTATTGAGTCAATTAAAGGCGAATATGTTTCGCATTACTGGCAAGACACTAACGCTTTGTATGTGAATATGGGTGATTCTTATTTACCCACGTTCATTTTTGATACAAGGTTAAAGCGCATTATTGTGGGCGATGTAGCTTGGTTTGTGCAATCGCGTAAAATTGAAAATTAATTACTTCATAAAAGAGGTTTAATTATGGGTATTATTTTAGATGCTATTGCGAAGCAACAAACAGCTAAATTATCACCAGATCTTCTTTCTGGAGAATTATTTGTTTTCTCTTTAAATAAACAAAATTATGAAGCTTTGAAATTTTTAGCACCACGCTATTTAGATGCAGATTTGATTTTCTCAAACATGCAATTAATAGATAATAATCGAAGAGATCAAGAGGCTCAGCTTGTTTATCCTTTAAAATATGCTGTTGATTTAGCTGCTATTTTATTGGCATATGCACCTAATAATGATTGTGGTCTAATGATGTGTGCGGATAAAAAATTAGTGCAAGATTTTAAAAACATTTATTTTAATACAATGTATGAAAACACTGATAACCTTGTGTTACAGAAATTACAAAATGAAATAGAAGAAGATTTTAGTCTCCTTTGTGAAGATTAAAAAGAGGTCAAATGGAAAACGAACACGCAAAAGAAAAATGTAATTGTCCTTGTGATAATTGTCAAACAAAATGCCAAGGACACTCTATTCTAGCTCAATTTTTGAGGGATGGAGATCGTGTTAAATGGTTCGATCCAGAAAAGAATGCCTGTGATTTTGGTACTGTAAAAATTACATTTTATGCAGGCCAAAACTATTATTCAGTTCGTTGGGATAATGACGAAGAAGATGGCTTTATTATGTATGATGATTTAGATTTTGGAAAATTAGACGAAGGGTTTATAGATCGTGCCTAAAAAGGCAATAGAAAACTCCTTGTTTATAATTAATGGGAGTTTTCCCAACTCCTTACTTTTTAAAAGTATCCAAAGATACTTCTGGCATTAGATTAAGAGCTTGTATATGTACTTCTATATTCCAATCAGGATAAATACCACGCATATGATTTATAATAGTGGCTTCAAAATTTGAATATTCCATATAATTAGCTTCTAAAGACTTATCATGCTTTACAATATAAAATAAAGAAAATGTTCTACGAGAATTAGAAACCGTTACACACACTACATATTTGAACATTTTTATCCTCCCATTTATATAGTAAAGATAGGTTCTCTCTACAAAAGCGCAAGTACTATTTTCTTTTGCAAATAACATGCCAAAAATAGTGCTTGCTTCAGCTAGAAAATGCTTGCACATGTGTGCAAGAGACATTATCTTTTAATTATTAATGGAGAGACAAAATGAAAAAATATGTAGTAAATATTATGTTGTTTAATCCTGAGAATGAAGATCCTGATCAACGTATTCTTTCTCAAGGTTTACAAAATCATATTGAAGATCGTTTGGTGACAATAATGGTACAAGCGGAAAATGAAGCTACTGTTTTAAACAAAATAAAAATAGAATATAAAAAAGGTTCCATTTTTTATTTTGTAGTAGGTATTTTAGAGCTAGAAGATCTAGAGGAAGATATGGTGCAATAATGGTACCTTTAGCTTTGATAGCTAATTTGAAATTAGAATTACCCTACATTGAAAAAGACGTAGCTATTCTTTTAGATGAGAATTTTGATGATATACCTGATGTACTTTATTTTCATTCTCGTTTAAAGGATTTTCTAGCAGAAACAAAAATTATATCTAATATAACAGTACAAGCACATTTTGATGCAATAGAGCGGCCAATTTTACAATTGCATTATAAAAATGCCATAACAGATGACAAACCTTTAGTAGATTTTTGGATTGATTTTAAACATCATTTTACCTCTGAAAGAGGTGTTTATTTACCTTATTGGAAAGCATTTGGAATAATTAATAATTTAAAATTAAAAACAAAACAAGAGTTTATAACTGAGACTTCCGATATTGATATTATCGAATTATTTATAAATAAACTGAGGGCTATTTAGATACTGCGCAAAACGCAGTTAAGAAAACTCCCTGTCTTAATGATAGTGGGAGTTTTCCCTGTCTCTATTAGAGAGACTCTCTCTAATAGAAGTAGAGGGCAGGATAAAGAGGAATGGGATGTTAATTAAAAATTAAAGATCACATGACAGCCTCCATATTCATTATGTTTTTGCAATAATGCGAGTGATACATACACGCAATAACTGTAAACATAAAAATAATTAATTAACGCCGCTGCATGTGCCACCTCATGTAGATTAAGGTTAACTGCAATCACACTTTAAAGATAATCATGCGGAGGAGACTTTACAAGGCTTTTTTAACGGACAATTACCTCTTTTGAGCGGATACCATTCTTTAAAAGAATAGAACCCTTTACCCCTTGCGGAGTCTTTTTAAAAGAGGCACCCCTAAAAAAGGGAGAAGAAACTAACATTAAAACAGGATCTTCTTTTTTGTTATCTTCCATAGCTACCTCCATTTGTTGTAAAGTAAAGATAATACTTTTTTTAATAGCATGCAAGTCTTTTTTCTTTTGCAAATAGTATGCCAAAAAAAGTCCTTGCACATGTATGCAAGAGAACATATCTTTTATCTATCAATAAAGGAGATACAAAAATGCAAAATGATGAAAACATCTTCGCTAAACTACAAGAACTCAACTGCAAAATTAAAATTGACGTTGTAGAAGAAACATGGACCACATTAAAAGAAACGTTTCCTTGTACCTCAGAAGAGGATTTAAAAGATCTTTCTCAACGTTTAAAGCGTGGAGATCTTTGGGCGTTTTGTACTGTTCTTGTGTCTGTAATATCCCCCAATGGTTTTGAGGGTATACAGACATTAGGTTGTTGCTCTTATAAAAATATGCAAGATTTTATTGAAAATAGTGGTTATTATGAAGACATGGTAAAAGAGGCTTTTGAGAATCTTTGTACTAATCTTCGTATTAGAATGGAAGAAGCAGATAGAATGTTACGAGATACAGAAAGAGAATATAGACTTTTAGACGGTTCTTTTTATTAAAAACCAAAGTTTAAAGTCTTTTAGAGACTATGGAAAACTCCCCACTATTAGCGAACAGGAGTTTTCCTTAGCCTTTTAAGGCTTAAAAGCAATATCTTCAAAAACTACATAGTCTAGATCATTATCATTTATTAATTCTGCATCATCTGTAGACCAATCTGCATCACCTGATCGCTCACAGGCTTTGTCATAGGCTTGTTGTTTAGAATCTTCTGTTAACTCATTATCAGGAATTTCTACAACTACAGTAGCCGATTGAATAGCACTTCGAGTTAAATTTACAAAAAATTTTGCCATAATAGCTCTCCTTTATAATTCGTAATTATGAATAGCAGCAGTCTTTATTTTTAAACAATGCCAAAAAACAACTGATTTTTTATAAAAATCAAAACATGTTTTATGTGCATCTTGTTCAAAAGAAACATGAAAATTCCAAAGATTATTGAATATCACATACCATTCGTGTTTTTTAATAGCTGCTCCGCATAAACTACAATTTATTTTTTTGCATATTCTAGAATTTTTATTCTGAATTTCAATTTGTTGTGATAAAGGAATAATTTGCATTTAATCCTCCATTGATAATTAAAAGATAATGTTTATTGAGTATGTATGCAAGCACTTTCTAGCTGAAGCCAGCACTTTTTTTGGTATGTTATTTGCATTTGAAAATAGTGGTTGCGATCAAACACTACTGATCTTATCTTATATATAACAACGGAGGCGCACAATGAAGCGACAAGAGATTTTACAACAATACCAAGTTTCTGAATTAGGTATCATTACCTCTTGCGGTAAATTTGAGAGTGAGCCACTTTATAGCGTTTATTTCTGGGATCTTGTTATGAATGGTGACGGAGAAACGGTAATGCAAGGGGATTCTATTTTTTCTGTTTTTGATATTACAGAAGAGGATTTAAAAGAATTCCCAGAATTAAAAAATACAAAACAAATTGCTATGTACGAAACAACACAAGGTTTTGTGTGTTCTTGGCTTGATCCTGATTTATCGGATCTTGTATTAGAGGATGAAGAAGAACCTTGGTATTATGATCATGAAAGCGATATTAGCAGTATGTTAATCTTTGTTGAATGATGCAGACGCCCTGAAAAGGGCAGGAGAAAACTCCTCATTATACTATTATAGGGAGTTTGCTCAACCCTTTAATAGGTTTCATCAAAGAACAAATCATCTGGCAAATCATCATTCAATTCATTTAAATCTGGATTTTCCCATAAACAACAAAGACCTAAAGCATCCTGATATACAGCTAAAATAGAAGTACCTTTTAATTCTGGAAATTCTTTTAAATCTTCTTGCGTAATTTCAAAAAGAGTAAAACTAAAACCTTTATGATCTAATGTTTCCCCTTTACCTTGACTAGCTAAAGTCATAAAATGCGGAGCATATAATTTACAGGCTTCATAAATACCAGGATTTAAAATAAAACCTTCATCTGAAATATTAAATTGTTGCTCAATTTCATTCCGCGTCATTTAACACCTCTTTTGTATACAATAATAATATATTCCCTATCAAAAAACGCAAGCACTATTTTCTATGCCATTACTAAATGGGAGTTTTCTTGTAGGTATAAACCTACTCTTTGCTAGTCTTACGTAAACTAATGTAATGCAGAAAAAGAAGACTATTGACACCCACAATTAAACCAAGCGATTGCCAAAAAGTAATCTCTTTAACATCAATAGTAGGTGCTAAACTATAATTCCAACATATTTGTAAAAGGTAAGTAGCTACTGCTAATCCAAAGAAATAAGCTATAAAAACAATTAATCCAGCAAAAAAGTAAGACATTTTATACCTCCATTAATTATATAAAAGATAATCATTTTTTATAGCCTTTACAAGCACTATTTTTGGCATAGAATTTGCATTTAAAAAAGTAGTTGCGAAGCAACAAGAAAGACATTATCTTTATTTTATAAATGGAGACTAAAATGTCTAAAGAATTATTAAAAGAAGCCTCTGATCCTTCTACTCTTCCCCAACGGTTAGAAGAAATTTATAACACAACAAAAAATTATAAAATTAAAATAGCAGTAGCCTCAAATCCTAATATACCTCCATATTTAATTATGGACACAATCCATAATAATCATATGCTAAATGAGAATCCAGTCATACAACTTATGTTATTGGAAGATCCTTCTTTGTTAACTTTTCCTAGATATACTAAACCAATAAAAAAGATAAATAAAAATGTTTTAGAAATACTATATAACTCCTATTTAATTACGGCGACTTATCCTGCAAATATTTTTTATTGGTTTAATAGCCTTTTGTCTTGTGATCAGATAATTAATATTATAGATTTTATTAAAAATAAAAATGGAAATTTATATTCTATTTTATGGCAAAAAGATTTTTATATATCTTTGTTTGCATTGACAGACGAAGAAATTGTAAAAATTATTAAAAAATATCCTGACACTTTTTATTTAGCACAATTTATAAAACATGGTGCTTCAAAAAAATCAAAAAACTATGTAAGAAGAATTTTAAATATTGCGCTAAATCATGCTGTATTTAAATCAGATTTTAAGACTAAGAAAGATACAAAAAGAAAGATTGTAAAGATTTTATTAGAAGATATGTCTGATTCAGATTTGAATATGTTTATGAGATCTGCGAAATATGATTTTGCATGGATTTTTAATAAGGATTAAATTCAAAATATAAAGCCCGAAAGGGTATAGGAAAACTCCCATTCATTCCATTATAGGGAGTTTGCTTAGTCCTTTACGGACACCAAACAATTTGGTTATTAAGCCAACGTCCAATTTTAGCACCTTGTTTTCGATAAAACAGAGTATAAAGATCTAAAGATAGAAAATCTAAACCTCCCATTTTTTCTGGTAAACTTTTAACAGGAATAGCTTTTTCCATAAAACCTTTAAAATGCGATTGCTTTAAAGAACAATCTGCCATAGGCCCTTTTAAAGATATATTAATTTGATCACGTAGCATAAAATCTCTTGCGTCAATAATAACAGCACCTTCACAAACTTGTTTAAAATCAAAATTTTCTAAATTGTTATGGGAAGTATGAGAAGATGTACCTTTAGGTGTACCCCCTAAAAAGTAGATACCTTCTGCAAAAGCAGAGCTTTGACACTGCATAACTAACATATAAGGTTTTTCGGGAGTAACTTTAACAGTAATTTTTTCGACTGTAAGCCTTTTCATATTATGTCTCCCTTATTTATCTACAATAAAGATATATCTTTTTTTAACAAGCGCAAGCATTATTTTCGGCATATAATTTGCATAGACAATAAAGGAGTTTTCTCAACCCTTTTGGGGTTTATTTATATAAACTAATAATACGAATTAAATCCTCTTTCATAAGGCTGTGCGATAAACTAAGAGCCTCATAAACATTTTCTAGATACTGATAATCTTCTTCTAATGTCTTATATTTATCTTCTAATTCTTGTTTTTCTTTTTTTAATTTTAAAACTTCAGCGTTTAATGCTGCAATTTGAGCGTTCAAAGAGTCTGTTAATTTCATTGTAGATCCTTTTGTATATTAACTATCTATAAAGATAGATCTTTTTTTAACAATCGCAAGTATTATTTTTGGTACAATGTATGCATAAGAGGGGTTATAGAATACTAAGAAAACTCCTATGACAGATCTTATAGGAGTTTTCTCACCCTTTCGGGTTATTATGCCAGTTGTTTTTCGGCTAATTTAAAACCATTAAAGAAAACAGTATCAAGCCAATTTGTATCTCGTTCTAAATAAATTTGTTTTGCTTTTTTAATAGAACAAGAACCAACAAAAAAATTATCATTTAAAAAACGAATATGAAGCCATTCTTTATTACAAAGAATAATTTCATAAATAACACCTTGCACTGTTACAGTGCCGATAACATTACAAAAAGGGCAAGGTTTCATTTTTATACCTCTTGTTTTACTAACATAAAGATAAGATCGACAGATGATACTCGCAATAGATTTTTTTTGAAAATTTTTGGCATATTTTTTGCATACCACAATTCTTGAAAAAAACGCTTGAGAATTGTTTTTTCGATCTTATCTTTATAGTACGTTCACTAGTGAACCAAACACAAAAGAGGTAAAAAATGGCTCGCCCCACACTTTTAAATGAAGTTCAAGATTTAGCTACTACTTCTTTTCGGTTATCGGAGATTTTTTTCAAGAACAAGGATAAAAATCCTGAGCTTGTTGTGCAATTGTTAAAGCATCCTAATGTCTCATTAGAGATTTTAACGGAAGCTATTAAATATCCCGCTTTTGAATCTTCCGTTATTAATAATAGAAAGTTTTTTAATCACATTATCAATCAATATGATTTTCAATTCAAAAATAATTTGCATACCACAATTTTACAATATTGTGATCTATCTGATATTAGCGAATTATTAACAAGAATAAATTATTTTGGTGTTAGTTTTGTTACTTGTTTGTTATTAAATCCTTGTGTCAAATATACTTTTGTTTATTCTTCTCTATTTAAAGAAGTAATTGCAGATTTAATTGCGTGTTTGCAAAAAGAAAATAAAGAAATTCAACGGCAACGTTTATTCTCTATTGTCCAACATTGTTCTAGCAAAAGCGTAATAGCTTTAGCTCAAGACTATCATGCAATAGCTTATATATGCCAAGAATTCTTTAATTTAGCGCAACAAGAAATGAATGATATACGTAACGAATGGGTTACACAATAAAAGGCGAAAGCCTTTGGGAAAACTCCTTATCCTTTAAAACAGGGAGTTTGCTCAAGCCCTTTCAGGCTTTCCTTGCCATTCGTAACGGTTTGTGCATTAGCTTCGTTCTCATATGTTTATCTTGATAAAGCTGAGCGCAAAACCATTTAACTTGTTCCGCAGAAAAGCTATTTAAATGCAAACAAGCGGTTTTAATTAATGCTTGACGTAAACGCCAAAGGCGAATTCTTACCGCGTTTACTGTTAAAGAAGGGAACAATTCACCTAAAGGAATATTAGGCGATTGTGCAATCTGGCAAGCCATACCCCAAGACTCTAAAGCATAGGCACGATCTTTGCGAGAAGTCTTGTTTTTGGCCCAAATAAAAGCCATTTTTGCCGCCTCATCCATACCCAAAACATTGTTAGAAGCCATTAAAATCTTTCGCATTGTAGCCTCCCTTTATCTATATAAAAGATAAGATCAACACAAGCAAAGCGCAAGCACTATTTTTTCATGCAACTTCTATGCCAAGTTATTTAAAAAAAATATGTTGCGGATAATATAAAAAGATATATCTTTACTATGTAGCAATTGAGCTACAGAAAAAGAGAAAAACAATGTCTGCTTTAATTCACTTTCAATTATTCGAGGATACTTTATCTTTAACACATAGCAATTTAGTTTATAAAAACACGGATACTATTAAATTAATAGAGAATCTAGCTCGAAAATTAAATATTAAATTAGATAATTGTTTAGTTAATGGTGTAAAGAAGAATGGAGATCACGCCATTATTTATACCATTAATAATAATAAATTAACTTATTTTAATGCGGTATTAGATCGCAAATATCTTACACTTTCTATTAATAGAGATAATTTTTTAACTCAAAAACCATTTTATACTAATGAAGAAAACGATTTAACTATTTATCAAAAAAATAATGAGATAAGGCTAGCTATTGCAAGAGAAATAGCGCATAAGGCGCATTATATTATCGCAAAACAATATACTACTGAATGCGTAGCTTGTAATCAAGATACACCACACAACCACTATGAAGAAGATATAACATTAAAAACAGTTTTTGAGGTAGTAAAACAATAAAGCCTAAAAAGGCTAGGGAAAACTCCCCCTTTTTAATAACTGGGAGTTTGCTTATCCCTTTTCGGGATTAATTCTTTAAAGCTTTCTTTCCTAGAGTATGCTCTAAACGTAAATCTACATAATAAAGAATACGTTGAGGTAATTCATCTAAACGCTTTTGAAATAAATCTAAACGCATATTTAATGCTTTAGGAAAGTTATTAAAATAAACTTCAAAAGTATTATCACAAGCCATTTTAAAGAGCTTTAAATCTTCCATTAATTCACTTTCACAAAAACATAAATCATTAAAGGTTTCATCCCCTTGACACTGAGCGTGTTGCTCCTCAGTAAAAAGTAAACCGTCCGTAGCTAAAAAATTAGAAATAAGCACAAAAGCACGCATAGTACCATCAGAGATTTTTAACATGGTATCCTCTTTATTAGAGTTATTCGTCACATAGTAATAATGTGTCTTATCAAAACATGTTGCAAGTTCTTTTTACTAAGGCGTACTACTTATTTATATTTAATATTGAGCAAACTCCTTGTTTTAATTGTAAAGGAGTTTGCTTGACCCCTTACGGGGTCTTGCTTTACTCCTCATCCTCATCTTCAAAGTCAACATCCTCTAACAGATCATCATCATCAAACATCAGATCTTCATCTAGCAAAGGGTCATGATCTGCGGCAACAACATCACTAAAATCATCCTCGGCTAAATCTTCATCCTCTTGATCTTCTTCATCCTCTTGATCTTCTTCCTGTAAGACTGTTACCTCAATTTCACAACCACAACCATCACAACAAGGTTGAAAATCAAATTCGTGACCAGCAAACACTACATCCATATCATCATCAGGCGTACCCGCGCAATCGGGGCAAAAGATCTCACCATCTACCGCATACCCGACAACATCAGCGTGATTCATCTTAGCCTCACTTTACCAGCGCACTATTGCGCTCTAGGTATTTATATAGTAAATTCGGTCAAACAGACTTGCAAGCACTTTTTTTAACATGTTTTGGCATACTTCGTGCATTAGCATATTCCGTGCCATAAAGCGCGAAAACTCCTTATATGCTTGAAACAGGGAGTTTGCTTAGAGGCTACTTATGCCTCTTATTGTTTATCTCCTGCTGTTGAAGTGAGAGGCTACAGAAGATAAAGCAACAGAAAGGACTAAACATATAACTACTACGCCAGGAATTAATAAACCCATAAAAAAAGATAAGGCTTTAATTTTGAGATATAGCTCTACCATTTATTTTCTCCTGTTTGCTATTCAGTAATATAAAGATAAGACTAAGACTACAGAAGCACAAGCTATATTTTCATAAGCATTAACTATGCCAAAAGCCCGCAAACTCCCTGTCTGCTGTTAAATGGAGTTTGCCGCAGATCCTGCGAAACAATGGCACGAAAAATGCATAAGAAAATAATACTTGCGCTTTATTAGCTCCGAATATATCTTTACTATGTAAGGCAATAGTGCCGAACAACAAAAGGATCTACAATGCGCCAAGAAACTTTTTTACTCTCTTGTGGTACTGTTGTTTTATGGTTTACCGGGCTGAATCAAGTGGAGATCCGCTATTATCAACAGTTAAAATTTGAAACTATCTATTATACATTAACAATGGGTAAAACATCTTTTATGCCTGATGTTGTACTAAATTTTATTGATGGTAAATGGTCTATTACTTATAACAGATCTTCAAAAGTAGGGGAATTTTCTGTCCATTGTAATTTACCGCCAACTATTAAAGAAAAATTTGAAAAAGAGATTTTAACAAAAATTGTACCTTTTATCTCTACTAAGAAACAATGGTTATTAGATGCAACAAAAGAACAAATTCAATATCAGATCTCTCGTTTAGAGAGTGATGTAAACGATTTACAAAAGCAATTAAACCTAAAAAAAGAAGAATTAACCAAGACAATAGATTTTTTAGATGATTGCGTTTTAGTAGAGGATTTAGAAAAAGACTATACGAAATTGCTAGAGTTAATGGCTAAACTGAAGTGAAAGGAAAGCCTAGCAAAACTAGGCATTAGAGAAAACTCCCTTGTTATTATAAATAAGGAGTTTGCGCGAGAACACATATCACAAACCCCATTAATGGGAGTTTGCTATGTGCCCCTTACGGGGCTTTCTTTTAGCTCTTTAGTCGTAGATAATCGGCACGATCTTCCAGATAATATTTTAAAATTTCAGGTAATTTAGCTAAACGCCTTTGAAAAAAGGCCGCATTGATTTTAGTTTTAATATACTCATCTTTATATACAGTATGATACCACTCTTCAAAAATGCCCTCTTGAACCATAACAATATGACGCAAAATATGCTGTAAATCATCCTCTTTTTGGACTAACGAATTAATAAGATCATTAAAAGGAGACTCTAAATACTCTTCTGATAATGCATAACCTTCAGGGTACAGATATCCATTCAAGGCAATAAAGTGCATCGCATTGTTAAAAGCATTGAGAATTTCGGGGGTTAAATTTAACATTCTAGCTCCTTTGAGGCTTGCCCTAGTGCTCTGCCTCACATAGTAAGGATATGTTCGGCTCCATACACTCGCAAGCGATTTTTTAAAAATACTTTTGGCATGCTTCTTGCTAAAAACTTTGTTCTTGCTCTCTCGCTCTCTACTAGTAAAACGTGCGAGCATGGTGTTACATGACAACAGCCTTGGCATACTTTGTGCATTAGCACGTTCCGCGCCACAAGTGCGAAAACTCCCGTTAAATGCTGTTAGGGAGTTTGCTCAGAAACCCCCGAAGGGGCAGAACCCTCACTTGGCAAGTTCGTCAATTCTTTCATTGGAGAGGGCAGGCAGGTCACTCTTGGCAGGCAAAAAGAAGCGGGTTAGTGCCCTTGCACTGTTCTTCTTCAAAGTGATGTTTAAATTTTGGGATGAGATCACAACGTTACCACTACGAAAGAAAGCGATCTTCATATGCCCTCACTTTCGAGCTAGCATAAGCGCTTGCTCTTAGTAATAGAAAGATATATTCGCCAACAAAGAAGCGCAAGCGATTTTTTTAATTGTACTTTGGCATACTTCGTGCATTAGCAAAATCTGTGCCACAGGCGCGAAAACTCCCGTTAAATGCGCCTTGAGAGTTTGCCGCAGATCCTGCGAAACAATGGCACGAAAAATGCATATAAAAATAATACTTGCGGAATTTTTGAGCGAATATATTATTACTACATGAGGCAATTGTGCCGCATAACAAAGGGGTAAGCTATGAAGTCTTGTAAATTTTGCCTTCAAAATCCTTGTATCTGTCACGAAGGGGAAGAGTACAATTCTCTAAATCCCGCTTTCCCTTGTTTTATTAACATTTTTGAGGTAGGCCAGTGCTATGGTGGCCCCGAAGAAGGGGGTTGGTGGTATAATGCGGGTAATCCGCTAGAATCAATTCGCGTAACAAACAAGCGCGATTATAATAAAATCCTAGCGCAAAAGCGCAAAGAATATCAATTAAATGATGAGGGTGGGTATCTTTATAAGGATCAGTATGATCATCCTGAATTTGATCGGGATCGCAATTCCCCCCATTCTGCGACGGGTACAGGCTATGAGTATATGATCCGCATCCAAAAACACTTTGCAAAACCTTTTCCAGAGGAGCGCCCACACTATGAATAAGGAGTAAAGCCCCGAAAGGGGATAAGCAAACTCCTTCTATTATATTGCACATGTGTGCGAAAACTCCTAACCCCTTTAAAGGGAGTTTTCCAAAACCCTTTCGGGTTAATAGCCCATTCGTATTTCAGCCTCGCGCGCTCTGGCATAATCCTCATTTTCTTTTAATTGATCTTGTACATCTTTTCTCTCATCAGCATCAAGAGCGTCTAAATCTAAAACTAAAACCTTTCCAGATCCTTTGCAACATTCACAAGTTATATCATAATGCCCCGCAAAATAAGAGCTTAGCTCCTCATCACTCCAATCTGCTCTTTCGCTTTCAGTAATAGCGCCTAAATGCTGTGAATGCTTGCCTTCCCCCTCACAATTAGAGCAGATCTCCCATTTAGCAGGAAGATCCGCAGTAATAAAATCGTCGAATTCGTTAGAGTAAAACGAGAAAGCAATAGTGTTAGGCATAGTTAAAGTCTCCTTATGCACAGTATTGTGCATGTATTAATGATATGTTGCATCTAAAATTTAGCAAGCGTTATTTTTAACTATGTTTTGGCATATATTTTGCATTAGCATATTTCATACCAAAGATAAGAAAACTCCTTATATATTTAAAAAAGGGAGTTTGCTCTGCCCTTTCGGGCTATGCACATTCACGCGAGAGCATCTTCCCAAAGCGGCGCTCTAAGCGCTTCGCTTCCTTCTTTTGTTGTGCAGCTAAAGCTAGTGCCGCACGATCCTTTAAAGCCTTGCCATAGCGCTTGTTAAGACGTGCATAGACATATAAAGAGTGACTGCGTTGCTCAATAATTGCTAGCATGTTTGCCTCTGTTTTATAGCCTAATTGCTATATAGTAAAGATATAGTGCCTCTCAATATTTCGCAAGCGATTTTTTTTCATTATGTTTTGGC
>Ga0255186_1000088_pt1 | contig 16826 bp, 15 predicted proteins | sample Miss_Cont_RepC_0_FD_183635 | JGI IMG/M metagenome (GOLD analysis project Ga0255186, IMG submission 183635) | Freshwater microbial communities from Mississippi River, Louisiana, United States - Miss_Cont_RepC_0h | ecosystem: Environmental > Aquatic > Freshwater > River | place: USA: Louisiana...
ACGGTATTAAACCTGAAGCCGGTAAGAGAAATATGTGGGGTGAATTAATGAAAGAACCTCGCAAGAGAGATTCAAAAGCACATGCTTCTACTCTAGAAATGCCAGACTTCAAGTCAATGGTAGGACACTCTAGACATCAAGATACTCTTAACGATCCAAATCAAGCTGGATGGTTGAAGAGTATGGGTAAAGCTTCCACTAATATGTTCACTAAAGAGTCTCGAGAACGAAGACTTGCAGAATATATAGCAGGATTGGAACCTGATAAAGATCCATTACCTCCGACTGTTGTGCCTTCGATGTCTTTTCAAAGCAGAAAAATGTTAGAGAGAATGAGCTCAAAGTTAGGGATTGGAAAAATCTTAAAAGAACAAAATAAAGAATCATATAACGAATTGCTAGAAGAACATTATGACTTCGGGTTAGATATGGAGATAGACGATGAGTAAAAAATCTCACAATAAAAAGAGAAATGTTGGAATTATTTATAATTTGCTACTTAAAACTGCTGCGGCTGGACTTGTAGAAGGAAATAATATTAAGACTAAAAAAGCACAAGAAATTATGAAGAGATTTTTTCATTCTGAAAATGAACTATATAAAGAATATAAGCTCTTTGCTGCATTATCCGAAAATTTTGGTTTTGATTCAAATCTAGCTACTCGAGTCTTGAGTGAAGGTAAAAATGCTGCCAAACGTCACTCTAAACATAAACTAGAGAGAGAAAAAGACAAATGTATAAAAGAAATTAACCATACTTTTGGAAATGATTTTTGGTCACAAAATTTAGCAAACTATACTTCTTTAGCTACGGTAGGACAACTCTTAGAATCTTGGAGAAATGGAGAAGATTTTGAGCAAACCGTTGTTTTTGAAAGTAAAGTCCATTCTATTTTAACGGAAAAACCTGTTGTAAAAACTATCAAAGAAGAAAAAATTCCAGAAGTAGATAATTTAGTTGTTAAAATTATGTTGGAAAAATTCAATGAAAAATATGGGAAAACCATGACTCCTGTACAGCAAAATTTAATTAAAGCTTATATCTTTTCTGATTCAGAGCCAGAAAAATTCACGAAATTAATTGAGAGCGTACAAAAAAATGCTCTGCAAAAATTAAAAGACTATAAAACGGTATGCGATAATAAAATAGTTTTATCTAAAATTGATCAAGTATATACACAGATTAAAGAGGTAAAAGTGAGAAATATTTCTGATGATAATCTTGCAAAATTTCTTAAAATTGTAGACCTCACAGAAGAGATTGGGAGAAATTAATGCCAAACGAATTAAGACTAATTACAGAATGGAACAACTGGGAATTTGACAGAGAAAAATTACTCAAAGAGAGATCTGCTTCTGGTAAATATATTATGAAAGGCATCTTGCAAAAAGCAAATACGCTAAATCAAAATGGTCGTATATATCCTGCAGACATCTTAGAGAGAGAAGTGAGAAACTATCAGAAATTCATCGCAGAGAACAGAGCATTGGGAGAATTAGACCACCCAGATTCTTCAGTCGTAGAATTGAAAAATGCTTCACACATCGTGAGAGAAGCTTATATGGACGGAGATATCTGTTACGGTACAGTAGAAATTCTCGATACACCCTCTGGTAAAATTTTAAAAAGTTTGGTCGATAGCGGAGTTACACTTGGTATTTCTTCGAGAGGCGTTGGTTCTACTCGTAAACAAGGAGATGCGCAATACGTACAAGATGACTTTCAGTTAATTTGTTGGGACTTCGTGACAGAACCGTCTACTCCAGGTGCTTTTATGATGCCAGAGGGAAGAAATAGAGAGATTACTGTAGAATCTGCTTCTCTAGATAGAGTGTTTAACAAATCCGACAGAATTGATAGAATATTAAATGATATATTGACTTGGGAGAAATAAAATGAGTTATTATGATAGAGACAAATCACCTAATAATGGTGGTACCACAGTAGGAGTGGGCGGAACAATGGGATGGCCTGTGCCTCATTTAGGACATGCTCCTGAATATCAAGTGAGTGGTTTTCCATTTGTGTATACTTGGAACAATTCAGCTGTTGCCAATGGCACTATAGTACAAGTCGATTTGCCATTTGTAGCTCGATGGATTATTATTTCAGGTCATCATAACAATGACAAAGTTGCAAATGATCATTTACACATTGCATTTAATAAGAATGGATTTACATCAGGCAATTATGTCGATGGAAGATTTTCATCAGACATCAGATTGGAAATTAAATGTTCAAAAGTATACTTTCGATTGACGAATTCTTCTGGAGTAGACCACGTTGAAATTATTGCTGGTTTGACTTCAATTCCATCGTCTTCTTTTGATAACGTACACACTCTAGCAAATGCTATTGGTGGTGGTTCAGATATTATCGGAGTGAATACAACTCCTACATTTACAGTTAATCCTTAATTTGAGGTAATCAATGAATAAACAAAAGCTTAGTAAATCTCTCTTGAAAGAAATCGTAAAAGAGTGTCTAGTCGAACTCCTTTTTGAGGGCATCGATAGTGACCGTTTGTCAGAAGCCGTGAGTAAGCCCCGCGGTTCTTCTCGGTCTCTTCAAGAAGTAGTAGATGAACGATCGTTTCAAGGCACTGAAAGACAAACTACGAATACAAGAAGGTCTACACCTATCCCACAAGAAGCTCATATCTCTACAAGAGCACAACAAGCTATTCCAGGATTGACTAATGACCCTATTATGGCTGAGATTTTTGCTGATACTGCAAGAACGACTCTAGTAGAACAGACTGGTGCAGAATCTCGAGGTTCAAGACAGCCTGCGACACCAGAAGCCGCAAGAGTTGCAGAAGTAGATAATATAGAAGATTTATTTTCTGGAGCTGGAGATTGGGCTGCGATCGCATTTGCTAATCAAAAAAAATGATAAAACATAATTAGAATAGATAGTTAGAGAAAAAATATCATTTTTTGCAAGGAGATTACGATGGCAAATTTTCAAAAAACCACACATCAGACTGTAGAGCATATTGACCCTAAAGATTCTCGTGGGACACAATCTAACAAAGCAGTCTTGAAAAAATTATTTTCAAATTCCCCAATTCACTCAGGACAATTGACAAAAGACAATATCGGAGATTATTGTGCACAATTTTTATTGGGCAGAGTAGACGATGGAGGCTATGGAGTTTTAGGAGAAGTAGAGAGAGGATTCTCTGAATCTCCTAATTTAGCTGATACACAGACAGGTGAAGGTGGATTACCAGCTTCTCCTTATGTTCCAAATCCTTCTTCTCCTACCCAAGGATTAAATCCGGCTTCAATTCCTGCTGCTCCAGAGGGTTACGGAACTGTACCTTCAGACACTTGGGGCAATGGTAATGGACATGCTTCTCCTCATGAGACAGCTGCTGGTATGTCACATGGTTGGAAAGATCTTCCAATTGGCAAATCTTCCCACAACGGTTAATCATGACTAATCCTCATTCTAAATTCGCAATTGGATCACGAGGTGGTCCAGGACAAGTCGATGATAGAAAAGGTCGTGGATATGGATCAATAGATCCTCAATATCACCTCCCTCGTCAGATGGGAGGTGGTTTTCCATATACTAATACGGATGAACAAGACGCATACGACGAAGAAATAGAAGGCACTGACACCGGAGTATCTGAAGAGACAACCGGAAAAATGCTTCGAAAAGCTGAAGAACCTTGGGATTTTGATGAAGCAGGATTTGGCCATGACGATCCCGGGCATTTTGCAGATGCAACAACAAAGGTCCATGAAGTAGTCGCCAATTCAATGGTACCATTTCCAGGCTTATATAAGACTTCTATTGATAACGACGATGAAGGCATAAAGAACTCTACGACTCGAAGAGACGGTTCTACACGAATGCCAAAATTCAAACCGAAACAGCAATGGGAACGTCCATCTACAGTAAATTATTTACATAGTGAGAAATATATAGATAATTACATAGACGATGGTCGAAATGATGATATATTTGAACCTAACGATCATGAGTTGTATTTAAATGAAATTTTATTACGTCGAATAATTCGACAATTAATTATTAACCAAATTTAAGGGTGTTTTGTGAGTAGTAAATGTAGGTTTGTTGTTAAGCCCACCAAAAGAGACCAAGGAAAATCTCCAGAAGTAGTCAATTCAATATTAATTAAAAGATTCGTAAGAATGTGGAAACAATCGGGAATTGCTCAAGAATTGAAAGAAAAAAGTGCACCTCGCACTCGTGGCATGAAGAAAAGAAAAAAAATTCATAACGGAAAAATGCGTCATCTTAGAGGTAAAAAGAGATAATTACTACAATATCGGATAATTAGTATTATCAAAATAAGGAGATGTATTATGTCAAATATGTATCAAGACGCAATTGCTGATGCTAGAAAACTTCGTGAGATAGCAGAGCAAAAAGCTAAAAATAAAGTTATCGACGCAATTACTCCAAAAATTCGAAGACTTATTGAAGCCCAAATACAAGAAGGGTCAGATGATTTAGTAGATTTAATGGATGATGAATTGGTGTCACCAGACTCTGATATTGATATGTTGGATGATGAGGAAATCTCTTCTGATTTATCTGATGAACCTATGGAACAGAATTCAAGTTTAGATGTAGATCCTGATGGATTTTCATCAATTGAAATCGTTGATGATATAGATGATTCAGATGACTTCGATTCTGAAGAAGAATCAGAAGAAGCTTCTCAAAAATCCGTGCATGTGAATATCACTGTAGAGAACAAGAATAGACAGCTTAGATCTATTGCTATTCGATTAGTAAAAGAACTTGCTGAAACAAAAAATCCTCGCAAAATTAAATATTTACAAGAGAATTTAAATAAAGTGCGAAAAGCACTTATAATTACTGAAAACGGCCAGAATGTTCGTATGGCCAACAACTTAACTGTTATATTAAAGGAGAGCGGAATGCGCAGACGTAAGAATAGTTGGCTTTTCGAAGGTGAAGACTTTGGAAAAGACGGTGCAGATATGGCTGACACTGAATTTGATGATGCTGGATTCGAAGATGAAGGCGGAAATGATATTATTGATGCTTTAGAAACATTGGGTGTAGATGTAGAAATGTTGAAAGCAGAATTGGGTGCTGGATCAGAAGATGAAAGCATGGACATGGGTAAAGACGGAGCAGACTTCGAAGACGTAGAATTCGATGATGCTGGTTTTGATGACGGCGAAGATCTTGACCTTGAAGGTTATATGGCTGAAGCCGACGACAATGAAGTAGTAGAAATTGATGAGTCTATGTTGCGTAGCGCTCTTCGAAGCACATCTTCTCGTAGATCTCCTCAAGCTACTCGTTCAGCTCAATCACTTCGTGAAGCTCGTGCTCGTAGAGCTCAAATGGCTCGCAGACGCGCACTTCGTGAAGGTGAAGCAAAATCAATGGCAAAACACTTTGGTGGTGGCAAACTGGGCAAGGAAATGTTCGTAGAAGTTTCTGAAGAACAATTGTTGAACGCTTTGGCTGAAGAATTGGGTAACTACGGTTCTGCTTTCAAAACCGGAAAAGCTGAGAAAATGGCTTCTTCTTTCGGTGGTGGTTCTGTTAAAGCTTCAAAAGCAATGAAAGAAGCACGAGTTGCTAAGCGTCAAGCTAAAATCAATGAAGCTGCTGCAAAGAGAGCCGCTGCTCAAGCGCGCGCAGCAAAAGCAGAATTGCAAGAATCAAATCTTTTCAATACAAAACTCTTGTATGTGACAAAGATTATGCAAGAACACACTTTGAATAAAAAACAACAACGCGCAATTGTTGAAGCGATGGATAATGCTAAGACTCAACGCGAAGCCAAATTGTTGTTCACATCTCTCAATGAGTCTTTGAATAAGAAGAAATTGCAAGAGAGCAAAACTTCTCCTTCTACACTCACTGAAAGTAAGTCTATGACAGGTAGTTCAAGTACTACACTTCGTTCAGGCCAGGCACCTAGAACAAGTACAAATGAAGTGAAGTTGGACCGTTGGGCTGTCTTAGCTGGTATTAACAAATAATCGATCAAAAATTTATAAAAAAATAGGAGACTTATTATGTCTATGACTTTACAAACTTTGACCGAAGGTATCCGTGAAAGACACATGGGAGCAACTCATGCTCGTTTGACTGAAAAATGGAACCGTACTGGTCTTCTTCGTGGCCTTCAAGGCTATAATCGTGAAAACATGGCAGTATTGTTGGAAAACCAAGCTGCTCAAGTTTTGAAAGAAAGCAACTCTTTGGGTGGTACAAATAACAACGGTACATCTGGTGGTGCTATCCAAGGTTTCCAAAACGTAGCATTCCCAATCGTACGCCGTGTATTCGGTGGATTGGTTGCTAACGAATTGGTATCTATCCAACCAATGTCTTTGCCAGCTGGCTTATTGTTCTACTTGGACTACACCTATGGTTCTGATGTTGGTGGTACAAATGAGACATACTCTGTTGGTGGCTCTATCTATAACGATCCTAGAGGTAAAGGTATTCAATCTGGCTCTACAATGACTGGTGGTCAATATGACTTGTTGGGCTCTGGTTACTCAAAGCAACATGACAGTACAAATACAAATATAGCACAAACAGCAGCATTGGGAACAGGTGCTAACTTGTTAGTCTCTATTCATGCTACTACTGGTGTTTGTGTTGCCGCGAATGATGGTGATGCTATTACTACTACACTCTCTTCTACAGCGACTTTGACTGGCATTGCAGGACAATTGGTTGATTTTGATGCTGTGACCGGAGCATTGTTGGACGCTGGTGTTCTTAGTGGTTTGCAATTTTTAGTAGTATCTAAAGCTGCCATCACTACTGCTTGTGCTAGTGGATGGTTTCCAGATTATTCTATGACTTCAGACCTTGTAATTTCTGACATGACTAATGTAGGTTTGGAACTAGTACCTTCTTCAGTACAACCAGGAAGCGTATACAACTTGCGTAGATTTACAAAAATAGTAAAATTCGTAGGTTCAGGTAGCAATCAAATCGTTGTTGATCCTTTAGGTGGAACACATGTGTTGTTTGTTGTTAATAGATCTGGTGTTGCTGAAGCTGATGTTTCTGCTGGAGAACTTGAATTATCTTTCGTAGCTGCTGATGGTCGAGTTGCTGATGCTTCTGGCGCTTCTACTGTAATTCCTACTTTCGAATCCACAATGGATGGTACTTATAATCCTGCTCCAATCATTCCAGAAATCGATATCAAAATCGAATCTTTGAGTGTTGTTGCTACTTCTCGTAAGTTGAAAGCAAAATGGTCTCCAGAATTGGCTCAAGACTTGAACGCTTATCACTCATTGGATGCAGAAGTTGAATTGACTCAAATCCTTTCTGAGCAAATCGCTCTTGAATTGGATCGTGAGATCTTGAATGACTTGTTGACTCAAGCTAACGGTGCTAACTTGTTCTGGTCACGTGCTCCTGGTAAATTTGTTAACAAATTGACTGGTGCTTCTATCACTTATGATACAGCTGCAGCTCGTGGTCCTTCATTCACTGGTACTGTTCAAGATTGGTACTCAACTTTGGTTGAAACTATTATCGATGCTGGTAACACTATCCAAAGAAAAACTTTGCGTGGTTCTGCTAACTTCATCGTTGTAGGTACTGACGTTGCTACTGTATTGGAATCAAGCGTGATGTACAAGCCTTCTTACTCTATCGATGGACAAGGTCAAGCTGGTGCAATCACTATCGGTGCTGAGAAAGCTGGTTCTTTGAGTAACAGATTCACTGTTTACAAAGATCCTTACTTCCCACGTAACAAGATCTTGATTGGTTACAAAGGTGGTTCTTACTTGGAAACAGGTTATGTATACGCTCCTTATGTTCCATTAATCGTAACTCCTACCATGTTCGCTCCAGAAGATTTCACTCCAAGAAAAGGTGTGATGACTCGTTACGGAAAGAAAATGGTTCGTTCTGATTTCTACGGTACTGTAACTTGTTTGGATATGCACATCATCTAATTGATGAGGTGAATTCCTAATCAAAAAAGGGTGGTCGGAGGAAACTTTGGCCACCCTTTTATTTTATCGGAGTCATTATGGGAAAAATTTCGAAAAACTCTAAAGATAGTCGTATAACTAACCAAGATTTAAATAAAATTTTCATTAAAGAATTACGAAAGAAGAAAAATAAGAAACTAGTTAACGAAGGTATTTTGGGAGATTTACTCAAAGCATTGTCTGGATTGGCTTCTACCCTTATGAAAGATGTGTCTGGTGGCTATAAAAAACAAACGATTGATAATTTAAAAAAACAACAGACACAAATCAAGAAAGCAAAACTCACGCCAGAGGGTGCTCAAGCTTATGCGGATGCTCTTAAGAAAGCAGTAGAAGTCGCAAAATCTTCTTATGAAGCTGGCATGAAAGAAGTAGCTAATGCTATGGGGAATTCAAATGATCCTACCATTCAGAAAGACTGGAAAGGCTATGCTGTGATTGCAATGACTACAGCTTTTGGTGACATCACTGGTATTATGGAGGGCAATTCAGAGATCTCTACGCTGATAAAAGACTTAGAATCTGGAAATTTAAGCGAAAAGAAGAAAGAAGAGAAAGAAGAATCGAAGCCTCCGGCAAAAGATTTGAAAGTATAGTATAATTAACGGTGTTTATTTACAAGGAGTTAATATGTCAAAGAAAAAATCATTTAAATCTACGGAAGAGACTTTTGAATTGTCAGAAGTAGAAGAAACTGTAGTAGAATCATCAGAAGGAGAAAATGAAATGGCTGAACATACTCATGCAGAATTGGAAGCTAAAATTGCTGCTTTAGAAGCTAAAGTAGCTGAACTTGAAAAACACGATGTTTTAGCTGCTGCTGAAGCAAAATCACACGCTTTGGTAGATGCTGCATTTGCAAAAGTCGCAGATGTTGTAGAAGCTAAAGTAGCAAAAGCAGTGAAAAATATTCAAAGCGGAAATGTAGATTTTGAAGAAATCTTTCAATGGTTTAAGAAAAGACAAGCCAAAGGTCGTCCTTTCTCTCGTTAATGATACGTAACTTCATTACCTCATTGAGAATAAGGCGATAAATTTTATTTCAAAAAAAATCGAAATATTTTTAATTCGTATGGATCAAATCTTCCTCGTAAGTAACAGCGGAAAAGGGAGTTTGATCCTATTTTTTTAAGGAAGAATAACGGAAATTTTCTAGTATACTTATAGATTGTGAACAATAAACAAACCAAGGAGGTAATTTATGGCTACATTTGCTAATACTGATAGTCCAACACCGTTTGGGATCTATGATGCTGATGCAGACTTTATTTTAGAAGCTGATCCAATGGTTACGTTCGTGAAAAGAAAGTTAGGTGATGATATTCTCTCGGTCGAATTGACAAAGAAACAAATCTGGATGTGTTTTGAAGAAGCAACTCTAGAATACTCCAGACACATGAACGAATATCAAGCAAAGTCTCAATTGAGTAATCTCTTAGGCAATTCTCTTAATTCTGTAGCAGGTCAAGGACCGAGTGGAGCACAAGATAAATTTCCAAGAGAGACCCTAGAGTTCTTAATGAGAAAAGCAGAACCGTACGCAAGTTTTGCAGCTGTAGGTGGTAGTTACAATATTATTTCAGGATCAATTGAACTTGTTCCAGGAAAACAAGACTATAATATCTACGAAGATATGATGATCAGAGATTCGAATGGCGACGAAGTTGTTGCAGCAGATGTATATCCAAATCAAAAACTAAGAATATACGATGTGATGCATACCTCGCCACAGGCAGCGTATAGATTTTTCGATACTACTAGTGCGATTAACTATCTAAACAATGAATTTGCCTTTGAGTCATTCACACCAGAGACAGTATTCTATGTATTACCAGTATACGAAGACGTATTACGACAACAGCAAATGAATGTGTCGAATCGTGTTCGAAGATCTAATTATTCATACGAAATGATAGGGAAGAATCTTCGAATTTTTCCTATGCCTACTGAACCAAGAAATTTATGGATTAAGTTTTCTCTCCCACAAGACGGATTAAGTCCGGACATCCTGGATAACTCTATAGACGGTGTAAACGGTCTCTCTAATATTCCATTTGGAAATCTCGCTTACAGCAATATTAACAGTGTGGGAAGACAATGGATTAGGCAGTATACTCTAGCATTAGCTAAAGAAGTTTTGGGTAGAGTGAGATCTAAATTCGGTTCTATTCCTATTCCTAATGGAGATTTGAGCTTAGACGGTGATTCTTTGAAATCAGAAGCGCAGAGTGAAAAAGACGCACTGCGTGACAAATTGAGAGAATTATTAGATTCATTGACTTATGACAAGTTACTAGAGTCTCAAGCAGCTGAAGTCACAAATATGCAAACTATTCTTAAAGCAATTCCTGTGCCTCTTGGCAAGTGTATTTCAATCGGATAAGGAGGTAAATTATGGCAAGACTATTTATTACTCCTCGCGAGATAGACTTTATTAGTGATATCACTAAAGAGATTACCAAAGACGTAATCGGAGACAAAATCTACTATTATAGAGTTCGTGAAGACGCAACTCAAGTTCATACGCTCTATGAAGAGTCACCTGAAAAAGTCGTAGACCCTCCTGTTGAAATTGATGCTAGAGTTCAATGGAACCCAAAAGAAGTGACTTCTGATAGATTTGGTACACACGCTATGTATAACTGTGAAGTGTATATCCACTATCGAGATATGCTAGACAGAAATATTAAAATTGTCGAAGGTGATTTTTTCACTCATGGTGACAATGTTTTTGAAATCACTTCATATACTTATGACAAGACTATTTTTGGTCAAGTAGAACACATTGTCGGTTTCAATGTAAAAGGTAAGCAGACTCGCAAAGGTGTTGTTGACCTTAAGATTTGGGGACCTACAGAAAGAAAATACACGGATCCAGATGCCATTCGAGACACATTTCAGCAACAGAGGGGCGATGCTACAATGGGCGACAATCGAATTCTAGTCGATCAAGGAAAAGTAGACGATAGTTTACATACTCAAAGAGAAGTGAAGAAGGATGATACGTCTTCGTCGTTCTACGGAGATGAACCATGAGCAGTAGATATAAAGTAAATGCTGTTGCTACTGATGGCGGTATGAAAACAGGTGTTGAAGGTCTAGATATTCCTCAAGACTTTCAAATGCCATCTTGTGGTATCGAGGATGTCGATAGAGCAATGTTTAAATTGTTCAACGAAGACATACCTCTCTACTACCTCTTAGATGGTGACCTGAAGAAAATCCCGACTATCTTTGGCGCTGGTGAGAGAGCTTTTCTCTTGCGGAGAAAAGAGCCAATTAGAGACGTGAATGGCGCATTAATTCTTCCAATGATCTCTATTCTTAGGACTAGCATTCAACAAGACGTTCAGGGAGGAATTGGGCCTGGTAACGGTGAACTCGTAATAAAGAAAAAATTATCCGAAGACGATAAGTCTTGGAAAAAATTGAAAAATTTTCAGAATCTACAAAATGCAAAAGACGTTCAAGGCACAGGTGATCTCTCAAATATCTCTTTGGCTATCAATCCTAATAATTCTATTTACGAAGTCATAGTAATTCCTGTACCTAGATTTTATCAGGCTACATACGAAGTCACATTTTGGGCTCAATATCAGTCTCAAATGAACAATATGATAGAGGCTTATACTTCTTCATACAACTTGAGATCTACAAGATCTCATAGAATTGAGAGCCCAAAAGGATGGTGGTTTGTTGCTAATTCTGATGAATCAATATCTTTTGAAAATAATATCGATAATTACACTGATGACGAGAGAATATTAAAAGCAACAATTACAATTAATGTCACTGGTTATCTCTTGGGTCCGTCGTTTCCAGGAGCACCTAATGACGTAAGGAGATATATTAGCGCACCTAGAATTTCTTTTGATATCGCAGATACCGATATAAAATCTGTGCCTTCTTCTAGAATTCCATCAGGAAATGCGGAGGATTATACATTCGAAGATATAATGAATGAGACTTATCCTCTTCCTGGTGCTGGTGTAGCACAAGCAGATCTTCAAGCAGATTTAACTAGAGTGACAATCGGCGGGAAAAACAAAGAAAATATCAATAATCAAACCCAAATAATCGAAAATCCTTTTACGGGTTTTTCCGTAAAAGCGACATTAAAATCGAAAAATTTATCAACCGGTGAACGAGTTTATGTAATAATCGATAACTTGGACAAATAAGGACATAATTATCACAAGATTTTTTAATTAAGGAGAAAAATATATGGCTGAGAATACTTTCAAATCTCCAGGTTTTTTCGAAAGAGAAATAGAATTGACCGCGGAGAAACAGTCTCCGATAGGTACACCTGCTGGAGTTATAGGTTCATCTCTGATGGGACCAGCTTTTGTTCCTCTAACGATAGGAACATTTACAGATTTCGAAAATCGTTTTGGAACTGTATCACCAGAAAAACCAGCAACTTATGCTGTGAGAGAATGGTTGAAAAATAGGACAGCATTGACTTTTATGAGAACTCTAGGTGCTGGTGCTAATGCGACTCCTGCAGACTTTGGAATTACAAGACAGTGGGGTACAGTAAAAAATGCTGGCTTTAAAGTCGTAGGTGACAGTGATACCGGAAAGGGTTTTGTTCAATTCTTATATGCGGATCACGTTGTGAGTGCTAATTCAGATGTTGGATTTCCAATCTATACGGATAATGACACTGTGTCTCTTTCTCTTAGAGAAAACCCACCGACAAATGATTCTCCAGTAAAAATCGTAAGAGGTATGATTATTTGTGCAGAAGACGCAAAATTTGAATTGAAAAACTTTAGTGGAGTGTATGGTGCGTCTGGTATGGTATCCGAAGACAATGGATCAAATACTTTTGTGATGAAATTGACCAAAGGAGAGAGCACTAAAGAACTTACTGTCTCTTTGGATCCGGATCACACTTATTACTTAGGTAAAGTGTTAAACACTGATGCTAAAAAATTCCAATCTGAAGGATATGTCCTCTATTTGGATCTCGGCGTAGAGCAAGAATTAGCTCCTGCAATGACAGCTGCTAATGCCAATCATGTTTTTATCTCTCATGGTAAATCTGATGTTGATGCTTCTAATAATGAATCTTTTGCTTCAGCATTTGGTAGATTTGATACAAGATATAAGGCTCCAAAGACTACGTCTTTTATCTCTCAACCTTTCGGAAAAATCGAATATGATTTGTTTCACTTTGAGTGTTTGAGCGATGGCGCTTATGCTAATACTGAATTCAAGATCTCAATCGCAAACTTGAGAAAATCTTCAGATCCTAATGACAAATATGGAACTTTTGATGTCCTCGTGAGAAAGTTCAATGATACAGATTTTGCTCCTCAAGTTCTAGAGAGATTTATCAATTGTACATTGAATCCTAATTCGGATTCTTTCATCGCTAGAAAAATCGGTGATAAAAAAGTAGTATTTGCTTTTGATGCAGATCTTGAAGAAGAGAGAAGATTAGTTATCTCTGGTAGATACCCAAATCGTTCTTTGAATATCAGGGTAGTGATGAATGACTCCGTATACAAAGGTGAAGTTCCACAAGAAGCAGTACCTTTTGGATTCCGAGGAATTCCTGTGCTAGATATATCTGAAAACTTGGCTGCAGGAGCAGCAAATTATAATTTTCCAGCAATGCCTTTGACTTTCAAAGCTACAAAAGGTCAAGTGAAATATTCAAACCTTTCGTATGTAGGAGAACCTGGAAATAACGAGAGAGCAGATAAGAGAATCTACTTTGGTGTGAAAACCACAAGAATTGTTGATGATAGCGAAGTCGCTGATGGCGTGCTTGAATCTAACTTGTCTGGTGAGATGTCTCCGGTAGTAAAGGCTTATACAAAGTTTATGGGTGTAAAAGGTGGATCTTCCGAAATAGGGCACTTTGTAAGTGATGCAGACAGTTTCAATAATAATAAGTTCACATTAGCTCGAATAGCATTGAACACCAATTCTGCTGCAAACTTCGATAGTCTCTCCTCTGTAAATGCAATGAGAGAAGCTTGTTATATTAGAAATGGCAATCCTGATGCTAGTGATTATTCTGTTACAGATTCTCTATCTCAAGCTAAGAGAATGACTTTTGCTTCTTTGATTCACGATGATACTGCTAACAATTTCAATAAATTCTCAAACTTTGCAAAATTCACTAACGTATTCTACGGTGGTTTTGATGGTTTGAACATCTTGGATGGTGATATCCAACACATGAATGATAGAGCAGCTTCTTCCGAAACATCTAATTCTCTTGATTCTACCGGAAAGGCTTCCGATTCTTTCACTGGTGGTTTGGGACTAAGCGGAACAGATGACGGTACAATGATGGGTAAGGGTAAAGATAACAATATTATCTCTTCTTATCGTCAAGCAATCAAAATTATGACAGATCCTATGACAACAAAAATCAACTTGTTGGCAATCCCAGGAATTAGAGATCCTTACATCACTGATTTTGCTGCTAATATGGTAAGAGATTATTCTTTAGCAATGTTCTTGATGGATATTCCAGCATTTGACAAAGATCAAAAAAGAATATTCTCTTCAGGACGTCCGGACATCGAGTATACTGGAAATGCTTTGGAAGCACGAGCTTTGAATAACAACTATGTCGCTACGTATTTCCCAGATGTATTCATCACAGATCCTATCAACAATCGAAGAGTTTTAGTACCTGCTTCTGTTGCTGCTATCGGAGCTCTAGGATACAACGATGCTGTAGCATATCCTTGGTTTGCGCCAGCCGGTTTCAATCGCGGTGGTTTGGATTTCGTAGAAAACGTAAAAACACGCTTGAGTTCATCAGATCGAGATGATTTGTACGAAAGAAAAATCAATCCGATTGCAAACTTCCCTAATGGAGGATTCGTAATCTTCGGACAAAAGACAATGCAAATCAATGAATCTGCTTTAGATAGAGTCAACGTGAGAAGACTAATGCTTGAAGTAAAACGACAAGTAGTAGAAGTCGCTAGCACAATTCTCTTCGAACAAAATAATAAAGCGACAAGAGACAGATTGGTGGGATTAATTTCGCCTAAGTTGTCCACGATTCAAGCACAGTCCGGTGTAGAGAGATTTAAAGTGATCTGTGACGAGACAAATAATTCACAGACAGACGCTGATGAATATAAATTGAATGGTAAAATTATCATTGTTCCAACAAAGACAATCGAATTTATCGCAATAGATTTTATCGTTACAAATTCAGGCGTTTCTTTCGGATAATATAATTAGAATAAATTAACAATTTTTAGGAGTTTAAGATGGCAGAAAGAATTTTGAAAAGTCCTGGAATTTCCACAAGAGAACTAGACTTGAGTGCACCTGGTAAGGTTTCTCCTCAAGGCATTCCAGCTGGAATTATCGGGACAGCCGAAAAAGGCCCTGCTTTCGTACCTACAAATTTTGCTACTCTCAATGAGTTCACCAGTCTCTTTGGTGGCTCAATGGGAGTGCATTACGGTGCGATGGCGATGAAAGAATGGATGAGAAATGCTCGATCAGGTGTATTTTTGAGAACACTCGGAGTGGGAAATGCTCAAGCCGCAGACGCTTCTTCTGGCGTCACAGAAAATGCAGGTTTCATTGTAGGAGATGAAATCGTCGATTATACAAATACATCAGCGTCTTCACAAGGATTAGAATCTGAAGGAAGTGTATGGGTTCCAAGTGCTAATCCTTTTGCAGGAGACGGTGCTGATATAGATCCTGATACGATCACAGTATCTAATCCTATAGTAGGCTCAGATGAAATCGCAGCAGTATCAGAAATTACTAGTATATCTTTTGGAAACGGCGACGGCATCAATGATAATATTACCCCAAGTGATTGGAATGGTGTAGTTATACTAATTGCAGAAGATAATAGTGGAACAACTGCATTTTATTTTGACAATACCGGAAATGCCACTGTTGATGGATCGACTGTAACAGATGGACAACTAGTCCCTGCATTATATTGGGATGGTACATTGGTTGCTGGACTTTCAAATATTCAGATAGTTGATATATCAGGTGCTGCAACAGAACAAGATTTATATAATGCATTTGCTGCACAAATAGGAGGAAATACCTTAGTTATTGAGTCTGGAAACACTATTGACGTAATATCTATTCAGGCGCAAGCAGGTGCTGTATATGCTTCTTCTACAATACAGGAAAATCCAAATGTTGTGTCTTTATCTGTTTCTTCAGCTCAAACTGGCGAAGATCTTGTCCCTGCTGTTCCTGCTGAATGGACTATTACAGTAGATGATTTGCAAATCTTGGATGGTACTCTGATCACTGTAACAAAAGTAGATGGCAATCCTTTCGTATTTGAGTTCACAAGCACAGGAGAGATTGCAAATACTTCAGATTGGGCAATCGATATATCTTCAGCTGCAACTGTTAACGAAGCTGCTACAATTATTCAAGGTGAAATTCAAGCTGCAATAATTGATCAAGGAATATCTTTGCAATCGGCAACCGTATTGAATAGCGTAGTAACTCTTGTGACTGCTGTTCCAGATACAAACAATGGTGAATCTTGGCCTACTGTTGATGAATGGGAACCTTCTACTACTTCGACAGTTCCTGGTACCACTTATTTCTTAGCTGTGAATATGACGACTTCCGATAACACAGAAGACTATTTGGGTGTTAGTACAAGTGCTAGCTCTAAAGTTCTTCGTGGTGTTCTAATGGTAGCAAATGGAATTGTGCCTGCATTACAACAATCAGGTGAGCCTCTAAGTAGTGTTCCTACTGTAGCATACGGAGAGTTTGGAGCTGGTAAAGACGTTGGTGGAGCTACTGGCGAATTACAGAATACAGATGACAGATTCGTCATTGCT
>Ga0255186_1000091_pt1 | contig 16550 bp, 21 predicted proteins | sample Miss_Cont_RepC_0_FD_183635 | JGI IMG/M metagenome (GOLD analysis project Ga0255186, IMG submission 183635) | Freshwater microbial communities from Mississippi River, Louisiana, United States - Miss_Cont_RepC_0h | ecosystem: Environmental > Aquatic > Freshwater > River | place: USA: Louisiana...
AATCAATCTAATGTATTCCTCCAGCCATTTATCAAAACTTGGAAAGAACAAAAAATTACACAAAAATAGCATTAAGCTATAACGCGATATAATTATATAGCATATAATACAAAATAATACAATGGCATACATTGCACGAATTTATAAAATAGTTAACACTATTAACGATGAGATTTATGTGGGAAGTACCCGCAATGAATTGCGTCTACGATGGCAAGGACATAAAAAGGATTATACTAGAGTTGAAAACGGCCTCTATTTGATGATGCGAGAGCATGGATTTGAGCCTTTCCGAATAATTTTGATTGAAGAAATTGAAGTTAGAAATAAAACCGAGCAATTGCAACATGAACAGCGATATATTGACCAACTACGCCCTACTTTGAATAAAATTAACGCAAATGGAATAAAAAAATGTGAACATCAACGGAGACGTTCAGAATGCAAAGAATGCGGAGGTGCATCAATCTGTGAGCATAATAGACAAAGGTCTCAATGCAAAGATTGCGGAGGTGCATCAATTTGCGAGCATCAACGATTCCGTTCATCATGCAAAGATTGTGGGGGTAGTCAAATTTGCGAGCATCAACGTCTCCGTTCTAGATGCAAAGATTGCGGAGGTGCATCAATTTGCGAGCATCAACGGAGACGTTCAGAATGCAAAGATTGCGGAGGTCCATCAATCTGTGAGCATAATAGACAAAGGTCTCAATGCAAAGATTGCGGAGGTGCATCAATTTGCGAGCATCAACGATTCCGTTCATCATGCAAAGATTGCGGCGGTTCTCAAGTAAAACCGGTATACTGTGCCGATTGTGATATTGAAATAATTAAACAACATTATATAAGACATTTAAATACAAAAAAACACTTACGTAACACATTGCCGATTAATCTTTAAATGATACAATTAATTATTTATTTTTTTTAAAAGTATTCTACGTAGGATATAGTAGGTAGCATGACGGTCGTAAAAATGCCCTTCGGCAAATACAAAGGAAGAGAAGTTAAGGATATTTATAATTTTGATAGCAAATATCTAATTTGGTTGAGAAAACAACAATTTATGGAAAAGTTTAAGGATATTACTGATGAAATAGATAAATTAAATGCACCTATTTAATTATAATTATATATATATACAGAAATGGAAGAAAATAATAAGCTTACCCCTTACGAGAGAACAAAACTTTGGAAAGAAAAAAACCGAGAGAAGGTTAATGAGCAACAACGTAAATACAGACAGAAGCATTTAGAAAAATATCGTGAATATCATCGCGAATATCAAAAGCAATATAAGAAAAAAATAAAAGCTGAATTAGAAGAATTACGACAAAAAGTTGCAAATATAGAAGTATAAAATAAAATTAATTATAATTATTTATTTTTTTATAATAAAAATGGTATGGTTTAATATGGTATATATATATACCCCTATAATATCATCACCATAATATAATGAAGATCTCTGATCTCAATTTAAAAATTAATAAAAACCGACTTGTCAATAAATCTAATAATTTAAGTATTAGTATTGATAAATTTTTATCTGTTGACCCATCAAAACAACGAGACTTAATTCGTAAAATTGGAGTACCAATCTCATCATCTGATAGTCTTTACTATAAGGAAAAAAATAAACCAAGAGTATTTCTTGAGTTTGATAGATTAGTAACTGGTCTAAATAGAAAATTCCCATCTGACTATAAATCCATCACAATTAGATTTAATTGGACTTATATCCGAGATGGTGAAACTGTTGAAAGACAAAATATTACTACATTTAAGACTAAATATGTTAATCGTAATATTTTAAGAAATGCTGCTACATCGGCTGCTATTGATTATGCAAAACAAATAATTTCAGAAGTGTATTGGGATAGTATTGCGATTATAGACTTTGATATCATATCCGAGATTAATATTCGTGATATCCAAACTATTGGCAATTTACCATTATATGGAGCTAAACTTGCATATCCTGATCTGAATTTATATCCTGATAATGATAATGGAATGTGTGTATATAATTACTTATTACGCACATATAAAACCAAAGCCAAATCAGTTGAACATTTAGAAAAATTCTTTAATAAAAATAGAACTCAAGGATTAACTATTCATGACCTTGAAAAATTTGCTTTACATCATAAACTTTCAATTTATGTATGGGATTTAGCATGCAATGCAATTACATTTGAATTTTATGATAAAACAAATAAAGATCATAGACCAATTATGGGAGTTGTCGCTAATGGACACTTCTATGAGTGCACTACAGTACATAAACAAAAAATGTATAATATTCTTGCACTAAAAAATTCAAAAAATGATTACAGTGGTGATATTCTAAAATCATATGAACGGACTACTGAAAATAAGTATATTTGTGTGTCTTCTGTTGATAGAGAATATATGAAATCAGTAAAGCCTAATACGACAATTGTTGTAAAAAATGCTATAAAACTAAATGATTTATATATGGAATATTTAGAGGATTATATTTGTTATCGTTCACAATGGACTCAAAATCATGTAAATAAAATTATTATGAAAGATGGTATTTCTATTGAAATATCACCACAATATGATGATGTCAAAGAAATATGTAGAGAATTGAATTTACGTTTTACTAATCAATCCATATCTAAAATTGCAAGAAAATTATTTAAAACCGATGGGTGGACACAAACAATATTTAATCGTCAGTTAAGAAAAATTTATGTAGATCAAAAAGAATATTCATGGAATGGACCATTTGTACAACCATTAATCGAATATGAAGATATTAAGGATATGGAAGTTTCTGGTATTGATATTCAGAAGCAATATACAGCAATTGCAAAAAGTGGAGATTTCTATACATTTGATATTATGTCTGTTGTAATGGAATATGATATTAATCAGCCAATTAGTCATGGTGATTATTTCATAAGCAAAAGAATCAATCATATTCCAATTCATGGACAAGGTTGGTATTCATATGATGTTGTAAAAGCATGTCTTGAATACGGTCTTATTACTCATGAAGATATTAAATATTATATTAAGGGTAATCCTTGCCCAGAAAATGATAAGATTTTACATGATTTTATTGATATGATTTATAATATTACATCAAATAATAAAGTAAGAAAGCTATTAATAAATACATTAATTGGGTCATTTGGTATTTGTAAAGAGAAATCCATGATGTGCTCAATAATTACACAATCTATAATTGAAGCATGTTATTATGTTCATAAGTTTGGTGGAAATGCTCATGTTAGTTCTATAACAAGTAACATAAAATGTTACGAATTCTATAAAGTTCAACAATTTAAGAAGAATATTATAATCAGCAGTGATATTCCGATTAGATTACAAATTGTAAACAGAGCAAATTTACAAACATATAAACTATTAACATATGTAGAAAAGTGTAATAAAATTCCATATTATATCAAGACAGATTGTATTCATTATGCTTATACAGATAATCCTATTGAAATTCCAAAAACAGATAAAATTGGAGAATATCGGTATGAAAAGATTATTTTAGAAAAGTATGAATATAATAGACCTCTTACTAGGAAATATCCTAATAGTAATGATTTATGCAATAATAATTGGTATAATGTTGAATATTGTTCAGATACTGAATATTACGATTGGACTAATTTACTTAAGTATCATCGTGTTCATATTCAGGGATTTGCTGGGTCTGGAAAATCTTTTATAATAAGGCAGTTACAAGAATATTTTAGAGATAAATTTTTATATGGTTCATACACAAATATGGCAGCCAATAATATTAATGGAAAAACATTGCATCGTATATTTAGCTTATCAATGAATGACTCACAAATCAATAAAAATCGTTTATTGACAATTCTATCTAAATATGAAGGTATAATTATTGATGAGGTTAATCAGATGCCCATGATTATGTTTAACATATTAAATCAGTTACCAGATTCATTTAGAATATTTACATTTGGTGATCATCGTCAGGAAACTCCTGTTGAACCAGATAAAGAAGATACATTATATTTAGAAACCCCTATGTTTAAACAATTAGTAAATTGCAATACAGTTATTTTACAAAAACAATGTCGAGCGGACCATTTATATGCAGAAGCTTGTAAAGTTTATCATGATACATTAGAAAATGTCATAGTTAATATGGAAATCAAGGACCATATTCCATTTTTGATAAAAAATGCACGACTAGGAATAGATATATTAACTTCTTATATTACAAAAATCAATAATACAAATAATTTTGCAAAATTCATATCTAAAGGACAATATCTAAAGCCAAATTGTATATACGATGTTAGTAAGCATGATAAATTAAATATTGTAAAGACAAATCGTTTACGTAGCTTAATCAATCATTTTTGGATGAAATATTATGGAGCAAAATCTACTTTGCGAATATTGCCACATAAATCAAATACATATGGACAAGAAATGTTAATATATGTTGATTTACCAATAGTATCGACATCTGCATGTGAATATGCAAAAAAGAATGAATTAATGAAAGTTACTTCATATGATGATAACTATATCTATATATCATCTGGATTAGCAGTTCCTCATAATGTATTTGGCAAATATTTTATTCCAGCTTATGCAATAACTACTTACAAAATAGAAGGTCAGACAATTGATTATCCACATACTATTTGGGAATTTTCAAGAATGAATCCTAAAACTCGCTATACTGCATTAACAAGAACGACTGATCCAAATCTAATTACTATCAACCTATCATCACCAGATCATAGAGATATTGATGAATTTGCAAATAAACTGATTACACAAACGCAGCTTGTTTCTACGACTTCCGAACAATTTTACGATATATTACCAAAATATATATATCCGATTAAAAAAGAAAAACCGCCTTACTGGGATGAATTCTTTAATAATACATTTATTAATAAATTATTAGTTAGAAAAAAAAAGTTACCCTCTTAAAGATAAAATGCTTCAGTGTTATATAAAGGAATATATAGTAAAGAGATATCGTCGTAAAATTGAAAATTTTACTAATCTCTTATAATATAGGAAGTTCTAAAGACGTTTTGGAACAAAACGTCTTTATTATTATTATGCAATCAAATTGTACAATTTGTTATGGAAAACCACAATTAACATTTTATCATATATCCTCATTTATACATAGAAATAATATTAATAGTTTGCCGTCTTTTTTTTGGTTAATGTCAGATGAACAAATTTTTAAATACTTACATATACATGGCAAGCGTGAAAAGAAAACAGCCGGTAGACCAAAAAATAATGCCAATAATAAGCAAAAGTGAATCTAAAAAACTTGGATATCAATTTCCAAATATTCAGACGATTTTATTTGACAAAGATAAATGGAACAAACGAACTGCTAGCAGCTGGTTAAAATCGCATAATTATAAATATGATAACCATAGAACTACAGTTAATCAACATAGATTTTTGCAGCATAATCCAGTAAAAGATGCAACATATTATACTAAAACATTACCAAATGGTGTACAATTAGTATTTCAAACGATAAACTGATTGAGATATGGTTCGATATTATCAGTTTTACATAATTCAATATAGGAATCTTTTGCTTTTTTTAATAATTCCGGATTAGCTGGAATTGGCTCACCTTTTGTATATAAATTATGAACTGTTTTATTGTAATAATCTATAGATTTTTTTAATGAAGTAAAATTCCATAAGATAAAGAGACTTAAAATTGATGGAGCTTTAATGTCTTTAGTTTTAAGATAATAATACTGATGACGTTGCATATATCTTATTTTTCTATTATAGTCCTTATGAATAGTATAGTCTTTATAATCTTTACCACCAAAATAGACTACTGAACCATCATCAAATATAGCTTTATATTTTTTATTTTCGGCGTTTTCCAATTTAATTATTTTCATAAAATGAAAGATATTCTCTTATATATAAAGAGATATCTCTTTAAATCTCTTATAATATAGGAAGTTTTAAAGAAACTACGTTTCTTTATATAACGTATAAAGTTTTTGAAAAAACGTAATGGATCAGCAAAAAAAATATGGAACTCGTATGGATGTTTGGGAAGGTATTGCTCTATCTACTAAAGGTGGATTGAAAAAAGATGATTTAATATATGATGAACGACATAATAGAGTAAAATCAAAAAAAGCAATTGTTCGTGGACAAAATTTAATAAAATCCTTACGTGAAGGGAATTCTAAAAAAGAAGAAGTACCGATTGATTGCTGCAAGCAACAGCAACAGCAGCCGCAACCAGTACGACCTAAAGGACGACCACGAAAAGAAGTATCTAAAGAGATATCTCTTTAAATCTCTTAAAAAAAGGAAGTTCTAAAGACGTTTTGTTCCAAAACTTTGATTTCTCATTAAAATTGTAAATTTTAAGAATCAAAACTACGTTTCTTTATCACAGAAGCAAAGATGGCTCAACTGGACCAATAAAAAAATGCATCATGCTTAAAAATTGCATCTGCATATTGGCCAATGTTAAAAACACCATCTTGAACTTGCAGAGGATTTACTAAATGTTTACCATCTTCAGATATATCCTGATCTTGCTCACTATATGCAAATGGATTATAATGATACATATCTACTGGATTTTTATATAATCTTGTTGGAGTTGCATCACTTAAAAATACCTGTATTGGGTTATCTAATTTTTTTGATTTCCCAAGGGTTATTACTGGCCCTTGTGGAATGCTAATAGATTTCGCTTTTTCTTTCTGCATTACTATATAAAGAGATATCTCTTTAAATCTCTTAAAAATAAAATAAATAAGGAAGTTCTAAAGACGTTTTGTTCCAAAACTTTGATTTCTCATTAAAATTGTAAATTTTAAGAATCAAAACTACGTTTCTTTATATATAGATATAAAACAAAGTTTTATATAAAGAGATAATCTCTTTAAAACTCTTAAAAAAAGGAAGTTCTAAAGACGTTTTGTTCCAAAACTTTGATTTCTCATTAAAATTGTAAATTTTAAGAATCAAAACGTAGTTTCTTTATATAAATTAATATGACGGAAAAACCGCCATTGGAAATTCGTGAAATTAAAAAAGATAAAAAAAAGCAGTATAATCCACCTCAACCAGAGCATCCAGATTGTCCTCAATTGCATTTTGCAATTTGTATTGTTGGACCTCGTGGACGTGGTAAATCTGAATTAGTTCGTAATTTATTAATGCGTGATGAAATGTTCAAAAAAGTATTTTTAAATAAACATAATCATGTAATTGTGATATCTCAATCTTTAGATGTTGATGGTACTTATGACCAAATTAATGGCGATAATGTACATAAAACAAGCACATACGACCCACAGCTAATATGGGATGTTATGGAAGCTCAAAAAAATATCATAACTACTCATAAAAAGAAAAAATGCCCTGAAGTACTTTTTGTTTTAGATGATATTTTAGATTCTGGGGCTCTAAATAATCGGTCTGCCGTTGAAATGTTATTTGCTAGGGGAAGACATTTAAATATCAATATCATTTGTATATCGCAATATTTACATAGAATTTCTACTGTTATGCGAGCTAATTGTGATTATATTGGATTTTTTTATCCAAATAATGAGACTCAATTGGATATGCTATTAGATGAATTCATTACTAAAACAAAGCGTAAAAGAATGCGGGAATATTTACTTGATATGTGGGCAGATTCTATCTACAATTTTCTATGGATAGACTACAAAACTAAAGATATTTCACATCGATATAAGTGTAATTTTTCTCAAATAATTAATTTAGAATAAAGAAACTACGTTTCTTTAGAACTTCCTTATTTATTTATTTAAGGAGTTTAAGAGGATATCCTCTTATATATAATGACTGAAGAGACTGAAATTGTTAAGCCCTCAATACCAAAAATAGAAATAAAACCAATAGATGACGTATCAAGTTCAGATGAAGAAATCCCGACGATTTCTCCAGAAAACAAACAGATTACTGACTCAAATAACGTAAACCAGTCCCTTATGGATATGGAAATACCTGTAAGACGTGATAAACGAGGTAGAATTGTATCTCAAAAAAAACTACAAGGAATACATAATGCAACTCGTAAACAAAAAGAAATGCGACAAATGCATCGCGATAAAGCTGAAATGTTTGATAAATTACAGCATTTAGTTCCAGAAAAAATAGACTATGATAAAATTGTAGATGATGTAGTTGCAAAATTAAAACTTGGTCTTGATGCATTTGCTCCTAAACCTGTACCAGCACTCGCAACAGGTACTGTTGCTACACCCGCAGCCGCACCGACACCAGCACCGACACCAGCAACAGGTACTGTTGCTACACCGACACCTACACCAGCACTCGCAATAGGTACTGTTGCTAAACAAGTAAGACAATCAAGCAATAATATATTTAAATGGTAAATAAATTGCGCGCACTTATATATAGAGACGTTAATGTCTGCATTAGACAAATTTCTATCTGACTATTTACCAGCTAAAGATGTCTGGAATCCAGTAAAATCTAAAGAAGATTTGAAAGTTCCAAGAAAATCCAGATCTGGTATGACTAATATACATGAAAACAATTTACCACATCATAGATTAAATGAAAATGAAGTTGATTTCGAACCTGTTATTTTACAAAAAGGAAGGTATTATAATCCTCCTAGTAAAAATTTAGATGTTCATTGGGGATTTAAAAATGAGCCAGAAGGTGTTGGTTTTGTTAACGCAGCTTATCCAGCAAGGGCAACAGAAACATTTTTACGAGTTCCAGATGGATTACAATTAACTGGAAAACAACGAAAGCCAAGAGATATTTTTGGTAAAGAACCAGCTATGTTTGTATTGACTGGAAATCAATTGCCTGATAAAGTTGAAAAAGAATTTATTAGTATGGATACTCCATCACAGAGAGCTATTCGTGATCAAGTATATGCAGATGGTGTTCCTCGTTCTGGAATTGGTATGGATTTAGCTATGGCTACTCAACAACAGAACTCACAAGATAAACAAAATGACCAATTATATCAATTAATGCAGGCAATTACACAAGGCTCTAAAAATACAGAAAAAATGGCGAATTTGATGCAACAAGCATCAAGAGTTCCAGCACCACCTCAACCTCCAGCAATGGCTCCTCCAGAACCTGTACCTATGAGTCAATTTATGTTGGAACGAGAATCTACTAAACAAGCAATTGAAAAGAAATTTGATGAATTACTCAAACAACGCCCGTCGCAAATAATGGAAGAAATTGTAGCTGCTCAAAAGTATTCAGATCAAGTTGCTGCTCAATATGAAGAAAAGGGAGTTGGTAGCCCTCCTGAATTCTTATCGTTTAAAGATAAATTAGATAAATTCAAAGCAGAGACATTTAAAGAAAAATGGATTGATACTGGTCTTGAACGTGTAAAGCGTAAAACAATGGCTGAAGAAAATAAAGAAGCCATTAAGGCATTAGCTGCATTATTAATTAATAAACCATTACCAGAATCTCCAATTGCAACACCAGCATCTTCTCGTCGTAGTTCAATTGCAGCATCTGTTGCTGAAGGAAGTAGAAGAGGTTCAATTGGTTCTGAATTGGGGTTCAGTGAATTCGAAAGGCTCGCAGATCCAGAATTAGAAGAAGACCCTGAAAAGGCAGTTGAAGAACTATCAAGGGTATTTTATAATGACCCGATTGATTTTACAGCTTGGAATCCGGATACTAAATCTGAACTATCTTATAGAGTTGTAGGTAATCAAGTATTTGTAAAATCTCCATCCGGTGGATATGATACAAAAATTCAAACTGGAAAAGATAAAAATGGAAAACCAATATATGAACAACTACCATTAATTACCAGAGAAGCTGTTGTAAGGGCAGGCGGTAGTGTTAATAATTTAATTGACCTTATAATTAAAGAAGGTAAGGTTGCAGAAAAATTGCATTTAGCTGATAAAGATGATAAAGACGATGAAGCATATGGGTCTGCTCCTTCACATAAAAAATTGAGTCCTAGGAAGATTGCTATGACTGAACCAGTTACTATAGTTGATGGAGTAGATTCTTTACTTACAAAAATATCAAATAACGAAATAATTCCAGCAGATTATAAATTATTAAAAGCAGCAATGGATGATTCAGAATTATTTAGTACTTTTAGAGGATTAAAGAAAATGGAACTTATTATGATGATGCAAAACAAGAATGAAGATTTAGTCGATGCATTAAATGAATATTATACAAAACAAGCTAAAAAGCATCATGAATCAACCGTAAGGACGTTTGAGTCATCTACAATATCGTTGAGGCGTAAAAGTTCATCTGGATCAGAAACTGGTGCTGAAGGTGCAATATCTCCAAGTGAATCTATTGCAACATCAATGGCCACAAAAGGCAGTGTAACTACTGAACTGTATGTACCTAAAATGAAATATTATGATGAAGAAAAAAGTTTTATGAATAAGGACATTATTACAAAAACCATTGAAGACCCAGTTGAATTTTATAATTCATTATATGGTGCTGATATGAAAGATATTGGACGATATGTTGACGAAATGCCGACACCTAAAAACGGAGCAGTTAATCGTGCATTCATAAAAATATTACTCAATAGAACTGCAAAAAATAATGGTGAAAGGATTGCTAAAGGGCAAATACGAGGCATTTATGATAAAATATTAGAAGATTACGACGCAGGGAAATTAAAAGCTGGAAAAAGATATATAGATGACTTTACGATATAAAACTTATTTTATTAATTTATAAGAGTTTTAAAGAACTATATATACGCATTATGAGTTGGTGGAACGATTTTGTTGGAAATCTATCCGATGCATATAACGGTTTCAAAGAAACTGTATCAAACATTTATCATCCGGTAAAGTCATTTGTTCATAGTGTAGCAGATACATTAAAGGATGTTGATAAATTCATATCGAAAGGCAAAGACATTCCCCTAGTAAGGGATATCGTAGGACTTGTACAGGGCAATCCATTATATCAAGAAATAATGACAACATCTCAAGATGTTGCCGATGTAGTTGATTACGCAGGCGAGTTAGGGAGTATTATAGATACATCAATAACAGCGGGTCTCAATATAGCTGAACAACTTTAGAATAAGAAACAAAACGTAGTTTTGATTTTTAAATATTTTTTTTTAGATATATTATACATATATATATACGCATCATGGCTGCTATTAGAAGTGTAGTACCTTTAGAACTTACCGCTTTAGAGCTATCATCCAGTTCTGAATATATTATCAGACGTAGACAATCCGAAATTCCTGCTAATGAATCAAGTAATTTTGGTTCAGTCTCTAATGTTTACAGAACTCAATTCAATATTGGTTCTTCTGGTGTGGAATGGTTGGATGGCCCTAACTGTTATTTTAAGTGTAATTTGACGGTTGCTGCAGCAACCGCGACTGCAAATACCGATATTCAAGCATATTTGGATGAAGGTGGTATTCATTCCTTAATTAAATCAGTAGAAATCAGATTGAGAAATGGTACCCGATTGGAGTTCATTGAAAATTATAACAAATACTATTCCGTTCTTTCAAATTTGAGACATAGCCCTGATCATATTGAATCTGTTGAATCCCATTTATCTGGCGATTCTATGGGACATTTTCCTGCAATCGACCCATATAGACCTCATCCAGCGGATACTGTAATCCCTGTTGCTAATGAATTGAAAATTACAGCTGATACGGATGGGCAATTATATAGACAACCAAGAGCATTGTTTGCAAATGGTACTCAACACACTGCTGTTTTTAAACTCGCATCAAACTTTTTAAATAATATTAAATATTTGCCTCTACCAATGTTGCAACAATTGCAAATCGTTATTGAATGGGAAAGGGCATCATTAGGTATGTTTATGCATAAAAAAGCAACTGCAAACCCACCCGCTGTTCTTGGAACGCCAGTTGCGATTGTAGATGCGGCTGATACTATAAATTATACCGTCAGTTCTCCTGTATTTGTAGCTAATTTGGTAGAACCTTCTCCATCGGTTGTTGCCAGTTTTGAAAAGATGTATAAAGAATCTTCTGTAGATTTGTATTTCTTGAGTCATAGAACTCAACGAAAAATTGAAACTTCTGCTGCTATTAATATGGAAGTATCGACTCAATTTAGATCTGCTAGGTATGTTCTATCTGTAATTTGCCAAGATGAAGCTTTTGCCGAATCTGGTAACGCAAAAGGTTATCCATCCAACTCAACATTTAGAAAGTCTGGAATGACTTCATTTGTATATAAATCTGGAGGTATGAGATTCCCTGAACATGGACCTATTAATACTTCAGTTGCTTATGGCGCTGAAGCTCTAAATAGTGCCTTAATTGCAGTTAAACAACATGGTTCAATTCAACATGACACAAGAATTAGACCATGGCAATTTGTATCTGATTATAATAAGAAATATTATGATACTACTGGTCTAAAGACAATCGCTGATTCTACTAAATTTATTATTGGAGCATCTTTGTGCAGAGGTGGTGATTTTACTGGTGCCGATCTTACTCAAAATACTTTGTTCTTGGAAGCAACTTTTGATGCTGGAGCTGGGGCAAATACTTATGTTGGAAATAAAAATGTACTTACCATTATTGGATTTGATGCAGTATTATCTCTATCTGCAAGATCCGGTGCAGTTTTGCGATATTAAGAGGATATATCGTAAAATTGAAAATTTTACTAAACTCCTTATAAAAGGAAAGTTTAAGAAAACTACGTTTTCTTATTAGTTATTAAATCGTTTTAACAAGTTATTTTTTTTATCAGTTATATATACTTCGTAAAATTGAAAATTTTACTATGTCAATCTTTTTATTCATCAATAGCAATGATAGAGAATATTCATCGGACACAAGCCCTAATCATTTTCATATCTTAATGCGTGGAATGTATAATGATTATCCAAAAATTGCAGTTTCTTTAGAAAATATAACATTTTACAATTTAGAATATGGTATTAATAGTAATAATAATACTTTATTATTTAGAGAAGATGGAAATGATGCAAAAACTTATACAGCTACAATAACTGCTGGAAATTATAATACAACTGATTTTTGTACCGCATTAGCAACTGCAATGGGAACAGCTGGAACTAATGTATATTCCGCTACTTATTCGCCTATAACTGGAAAAATTACAATTACATGCGTATTGCCAGATACATTTAAAATAGTCGGTGGAACTTTATTAAATGATTTGGGATTTATTGCACAAACATCATTTGCAGCTGGATCTACTGGAGTATATCCTATAAATTTAGCTGGAACTACTTATGTAGATTTATGTATGAATTTATATTGTAAAAATCAAAAAACTGGACGTAATTATGGTAGAGTTTTTGCAAGAATACCTGTTGATAAACCATATGGTTCTCTTATTACTTGGGTTAACGCATCAGATACTGATAATATTACTTTATCTGGAGACCAATTAGATGAATTATATATTGATTTATTTGATGACAAAGGTAATCCATTTGATTTACCTAAAAATGCAACTGTCTCTATAACATTGAGAGTACAAACTATGTTGTAATAACTTAAACTATAAAAAAAAATTTTTTTTTTATATAGGCAATGGCAACTAAATTAGATAATGATTTGGCTAAACATATCTCAAATTTTGGATATAACGCTGTCGATACATTATTTATAAATTCTAACGGTTTCACCGCATCAATAGACGGGACCCTTACCGCAAACAGAACTTTAACAATTCCCGATAATAGTGGAACTATCGCACTTCTGTCAGACATAGCGGGTGGTGGATTCTTACCTTTAACCGGTGGTACTCTATCAGGACCGTTAACATTTTCAGACGCCGGTAATGTAAACAATCCGGCTATTCAATTCGTAGATGCTAAATTAGGGATTTACCGCCATGGTTCGAACCATCTGCGTATTGGCGTAAATGGCACAGCCGTACAAGGTTGGCAACAGTCTTATATAGAGAATTTGCAACGTGTCAGAAATGTAGATGGCGCTGAAGCGACACCGGCTATTACATTTGCTAATAATCAAGATATGGGGCTGTGGCGGGTCTCTGGGAGTGAATTGGGAATTTCTACTGGTGGCGTAAAAAGATTGTCAGTTACCGATACAGAGGTGTCAGTTAATCTGTTACCATTCTATGTGGAAAATTACAAATCAAATAATATTGGAGCGGCTGGTAATACGGTTTATGGTAGTTTAACCAACGATTTAGGTATGTATTTTGATTTCAATAGAATAAATTTTTCTACCAACGCGGTTGAGCGATTGAATATTCAAAATACAGCGATTACTTCGTCTGTTAAAATGCTTTTACCCGATAGTGGAGTTGGATTCTCTTCAAGTCCGACTACAATGATACAATACACGGGCTCAAATAGAATAGGTATGTATTCAAACAATTCTTTGGTTCTCCAACTTACTGCTACAGCCGTAGATTGCCGTCAACCTATCAGTATGTTTAACTTGGGGTCGGCCGCGGCACCTCAAATAATAAATTCTACACATAGCACAACAGGGCTCTATTGGCAAGCTGGGCCTATTTTAAATATTGCCGTTTCTGGAACCCAACGTGTAAGTTTTGCATCAGACGGTGTTCGTCTTTATGGCTCTACTGCCGGAAATAATGCCTTGTATGTGCCAAGCCCTTTACAGTATTACGAAGAGGCCACAGTAGCTGCTACTTTTACCTTCGATACAAGGACGGCTTCAGCAAATATTTATTTAACAAGAACCGGCCGAGTCGTTGTGGCTACTATTACGAGCATGACTTTTACCGCACCAATCACAGGTAGAAATTTCCTAGATTGCGTAGGTATTGTTCCTTTGAGATTCCGACCTATAACGAATAACGCCGAAACGGTAGGCGTTTCTTGGGTAAATGAAGGGTCAGGGACTTCTTATACTTTTTGGAATGTGATAGTTAACTTTCTGGGTACAATTACCTACCAACGAGGGAATGGAATTGCGACGAATTTAGGATTGGTTGTAAATAATGCGACTTTCACATGGACTTTGTATTAACCGTGTTGTGTAAAAAAAATAAATCTATACGGAAATTTTTTTTATAGCTTTACTAAACCCGCTTTAGTCAGAATCAACGACTCCATGGCGGAATCGTCAACCCATGCATTATACTCTTCGGGAGTAATCTCAACAGGAATAGATTTAATCAACCGTTTATTAGTATCGTACGCGTGAACAAAGCAATACATTGCTTTATATAAAACAACTCTGCACTCAATTTGTACAAAAGAGATTACTTCAGTAGCCGGCTGTACAGGGGTGTACGAGTCTTCAGCTTTTACTTCTTCTTCGGAATTATCTGACATGCTATATAATAAAGACGTTTTGTTCCAAAACTTTGTTTCTAATTAAAATTGTAAATTTTAAGAAACAAAACTACGTTTCTTTAGAACTTCCTTTTTTTAAGAGTTTTAAAGAGATATCTCTTTATATATATATATGGGAAACTTATTTTCTAATCAAGATATTCCGCAAATATGCAAAATTAATTTGCTTAATAAATCCAGATTTTTATCCAATTGCTGCGTGAAAAAAGAATATATTCAATGTCAACATTGTAAAGGATTTGGACGAATTTTATCTGAAGATTCATTAGTTAGAAAGTAAATGTTTTATGCTTATCCAATTCTTTAGATAACAGCTTTATTTTTAACTTTGTTTCAATAAGAAATTTCCTAGTACTTGGATCAGCTCTTCTATTTTGTAAATCTAATAAATGATTTTTTAATTTTAGCATATCATCTTCTAATTTTTTACGAGGGGCTATCTCAAAAAATTGTTCTGACGAATAATCTTTTTCAGGCTCTTGTAATAATGCATTTGCCAAAATAATTATTTTTTTATGCTTTCTATTCATACTACTATATAGTATGACTGATATTAAAGAAGAATTATCCGATTATTTAAAAGAATTGCATAATAAGCAATATACTTGGTATGATTATATTTCTGGTATGATTTGGACATTATGGGTAAATACATATGGCTGGTATTTTAATACACAACAATATAAAGACTATTTATTATCCAAACGATTTTTAGAGCAATGGAGAAATACACATCCACCAGAAATAATTAATACGTTAAAAGATACTAATAATAATATAGATGGCAGACAAGATTGATATCCTTATCTTTTTAGAGGCAAAACGTAGATTTGCAAAAATTCCGATTTCAGATCGTCAAAATTATATGTTAAATATGCTTTATGTAAATAATTCCCGTTCTGAATTAAAACAAAAAATAATTTTAAAATGTAAAACTTGTTCTGAATCAATGTCATTATCATACTTTTTGGATGATTGCGATCGCGTTTGTGATGATTGTATAGACTGTAGAAGAGCGTCATTTGATTTTGATAAATGGCTGGAGGAATACATTAGAATGATTTAAAATTGTTTAGAAAATTTTTGTAATTTTTTTGTATAAATTTTTTGTTAGAAAATTTAGAGCGGCGCGGAAAAGAAAATCTTTTTTCAGAAAAGCGAAACCCTTATAGAGTGCAGCA
>Ga0255186_1000092_pt1 | contig 16352 bp, 21 predicted proteins | sample Miss_Cont_RepC_0_FD_183635 | JGI IMG/M metagenome (GOLD analysis project Ga0255186, IMG submission 183635) | Freshwater microbial communities from Mississippi River, Louisiana, United States - Miss_Cont_RepC_0h | ecosystem: Environmental > Aquatic > Freshwater > River | place: USA: Louisiana...
AACTACACCAAGCCCGGGATGCGGGAGTCGCTGTTCAAAAGCATCAAGTCTCAGGCGGTGCAGGGTACCAAGGCAGGTCAATGGAGCGCCCGCAAGGCCCAGCTGTTGGCTAAGAAGTATAAGGCCAAGGGCGGCGGGTATAGAGATTAAGTGCCGTATAAAGATCCGGAAAAGTACCGCGCGTATCATAGAGGCAAGTGGAAGCGGTATAGCAAAAAGAACAAAAGTAAGATACGGGCAAAGAACTTCAGAGACCGGTATGGTATAGAAGTTGAAGATTATGAAGCATTAAAAGAGCAGCAGGGCGGTAAATGCGCTATTTGTGAGACAACAAGGCGTGTGCTGTATGTAGATCACTGCCACGACACCCAGAAACTACGTGGTCTGTTGTGTCAACAATGCAATACGGGTATAGGTATGTTGCAGGATAGCCTAAAGGTGTTAAAGAAAGCGGTTCGGTATCTGGAAAAATATGAAAGAACCACAGCAAAGCTTAAAAGCATGGACGCAGCAGAAATGGCGGACCAAGTCGGGTAAGCCCTCCAGCAAGACGGGAGAACGTTACCTGCCGGAAGCCGCCATCAAGTCCCTGAGTTCCGCTGAATACGCTGCCACCACCGCTGCGAAGCGCCGTGGTAAGCGGGCGGGCAAACAATTTGTGGCGCAGCCCAAGGGTATCGCCAAGAAGACCGCGAGGTTCCGGTAATGGCTTACAAAACGACCGACAACACCGACTTCAATCTCGACCTCAACACCCTGATTGAAGAGGCGTTTGAGCGTTGCGGCAAGGAGCTGCGGTCGGGCTACGACTTCAGAACCGCTCGTAGGTCTTTGAATTTATTGACTATTGAGTGGGCGAATCGTGGCATTAACCTGTGGACTATCGAGCAGGGCTCGCAGGTGCTGACTTACAACGTGGGCGACTACGACATGCCCATCGACACCATTGACCTGCTGGATCACGTTATCCGCACAGGCACCGGGCAGAACCAGACGGACATCAACATCACCCGGATCAGCGTCTCGACCTACGCCACGATCCCCAACAAGAATGCCAATGGCCGCCCGATTCAGGTATGGTTCCAGCGCAAGACCGGTGCGACTGACTCGACCAATGTCATTCAATACCCCCAGATTCACGTCTGGCCGAAGCCGGATAACTCCCAGACCTACACCTTCGTTTACTGGCGGCTGCGCCGTATTCAGGACGCCGGGAACGGCGTCAATGGTCAGGATATCCCCTTCCGGTTCCTGCCGTGCATGGTGTCCGGGCTGGCTTACTACCTGTCGATGAAAACCCCCGAGGTTGACCCCCAGCGCCGGATGGAGCTGAAGGCCGATTATGAACAGCAGTTTGCCCTTGCGGCGGACGAAGACCGCGAGAAAGCGTCGATACGGTTCGTACCAAGACAACAATTTTTTTAGTGCGATAGTAACCCGCTATGCCGAATAAATTTGCCTCCGCTAAGTTCAGCATAGCTGAATGTGACCGTTGTGGGTTCAGATTCAAGCTCACGCAGCTCAAAACGCTTGTCATCAAGACCAAAAACGTCAATATTAAGGTGTGTTCGGAGTGCTGGGAGCAAGACCATCCCCAGCTGCAGCTGGGTATGTACCCCGTAGAAGATGCAATCGGCGTCAGAAACCCCCGCCCGGACGTGAGCTACAGGACGTCGGGTACCGACGGGCTGCAAATTAACCCCAACGATGTCGGGACACCAGAGGGCGGTAGCCGTATAATCGAGTGGGGCTGGGCTCCTGTAGGCGGGGCTAGGGCAAATGACGCCAGCCTGACACCGAACGTGCTGGCACCAACCATTTCATTGGGCACGGTTACCGTGGCCGTAACTTAGGAGTGACACATGGACGCGAAGAAAGCTGTCAGGAAACACGAGCAACGGATGCACCCGGGCCAGAAGCCGACCTTCAAAAAGGGCGGTGTGACGTCGCTGGAGATGAAGAAAGTGGGCCGCAATGTGGCTCGCGCCAATAACCAAAGGAGCCGGTAATGGAAAAGATCAAATCCGTTAAGGTCGCCCCTGTCGGTTTGGCCAAGAACCGTGAGACGATCAATGAGCTGAATGCAGGCGCTGCCAGTATTGCCAGCAAGGACTATCCGGAGCCCAAGACTTCCGGCATCAAGGTGCGTGGCACCGGTGCGGCTACCAAAGGTCTGATGGCACGAGGCCCCATGGCTTGAGGTGATTGATGAACATGGTTTGTAAACGTTATGGTTCAATCTATGTAGCCAAGAATTTGGTGAATGGTGAATTTTACGTTGGACAAACCATAAAGCCCGTGTCTTATAGGGTTAGCGCGCACAAAGCCTCGATAAAAAATCCAGTATCCGTCTTTAGCAAAGCTATGGTGAAATTTGGATTTGAGAAATTTTTGTTTGAAGAGGTTTATATTGCGTTTGATAGGGCCGAGCTAAATAGAGTAGAGAAGTACTTTATTAGTGAGTTACGCCCAGCGTATAACCGTACTTGTGGCGGCGCTGGCGCACCCGGGAGAGCTATGGCTGAGTCCACAAAACAGAAGCTCAGAACATCAATGCGTTTGCTGTGGAGTGACCCCAGCCACCGGGTTGCAATGATGAATGCAATTCAAAAAGCTTGCGCCACAGATGAATTTGCCGACAGATGCCGTGAGGTTGGTAAAAAGTACGGTGGTAAACGGTGGGTTAACCACGTAAAGAAGCCTAAATTGTATGGGGATAGATCAGCGTCAATGAAAGCAGCTTGGGCAAATCCTGAAGTTCGGGCCAAAATTTTAGACGGTCTACGCAAGGTTGTCGCGTCGTCTGATTACAGGGCCAAACTACGTGCAGCGCATAAGAAAACTACGTTGCCGCGAGCGGTAATTGAGCAAGTTGCTGCGATGAAGCACCGGCCTGTAACATGCCCAGAGTTGAACATTTCTTTTCTGGCGCAAAAATACGCCGCAGAGTGGGTTGGAGTGAAGTCTTCAACAATATCTGAGGCTATTAAACGAAAGGGGAAAGTGTTTGGTTTGTACACTTTTCAAAGGGTGGCGTAAATCAACTACCAAAATTTGTTCTTAACAATCAAGGGATACCTTGAAAATGACTTCCCAAATACCGTCTTTACTGACAGTGCCGGGGCGTCAGCTACGCTCACCAGCGCCGAGCAAATCAACACCTTCATTACTCAGGCCGAACAGCGAATCTACAACACCGTCCTGTTCCCGGCCCTCCGACGTAATGTTACCGGCGTTACTTCGACCAACAACAAATACCTGAACTGCCCGAACGATTTTCTCGCGGTATATTCAATGGCTGTGGTTGACGGCACCGGTGCGTATAGCTACATGCTGAACAAGGATGTGAGCTACATCCGTGAAGCCTACCCCGTCCCAACGGACACCGGATTGCCCGCGTATTACGCGCTGTTTGGCCCGATATCAACCGACGAAACAGAGCTGACGTTCATCCTTGGGCCGACTCCGGATGCCGTTTACACGGTCGAACTTCATTATTTCTATTATCCTGAGTCGATCACGATTGCCGCAAGCGGTTACACATGGTTGAGTGAGAACTACGATCCTGTGCTGCTCTACGGCTCGCTGGTGGAAGCTTACACGTTCATGAAGGGCGAGCCCGACATGGTGGCCAACTACGAGAAGAAGTATCAGGAAGCATTGATGCTGGCCAAACGTCTTGGCGACGGCATGGAGAAGCAGGATCAATACAGGAGCGGGACGCCTCGTGTCCCGGTAAGCTAAGATGGCCTTCACCGGCAACGCACTGTGCAACGTCTTCAAGACCGGACTGCTGGACGGCACCTACGACTTTGGCACGGGCACGACTGATGTATTCAAGATCGCGCTCTACACCAACACGGCTACGCTGGACGCGGATACTACGGCTTATTCAGCTACCGGTGAAGTTGCGGACGCTGGATACAGTGCTGGCGGGGCTACCCTGACCATCAGTCAAGTGCCTACGATTGGGACTCAGGCTGGTAGCAGTGCAGTAGCGTATCTGTCTTTTTCAGATGTGTCGTGGTCTGGTGCGATTACTGCTCGTGGTGCTCTGATTTACAAGTACAACGGCACGACTAACCCGGCTGTCTGTGTGCTGGACTTTGGTTCCAACAAGACTTCAACCACGACGTTTCAGGTGCAATTCCCATCGGCTACCAGCACCTCGGCCATTATTAGACTAGGATAAGGAGTAGAACATGTTTAAAGATACAGCAGAAACGGTTGAAAAGGTCACCGCTGGCCTTGTTGCCAAGAGTGGGTTTGGTGAACACTCCAAGGCGGGTGGCGTATTCCACGTACAGTGTTTTGACAGCGCTGGCAACCTTAAATGGGAAGACCAGATGCACAATCTGGTTGTAAACGTCGGCCTGCAAGATATGAACACCCAATACTTCAAAGGTAGTTCTTATACTGCGGCATTTTATCTTGGGCTTGTTACTGGCCCCGGTTCCGGAACTACGTACGCAGCGGGCGATACTTTGGCGTCACATGCGGGGTGGACTGAGTTTACGAACTACTCTGGTTCTCGCAAAGCAGTTACGTTTGGTACGGCCACTACCGCCGATCCTTCGGTGATCGACAACTCTGCTTCTCCGGCTCAGTTTGTTATTTCTGGCGCGGGCGGCACGGTCGCTGGAGCATTCTTGTGCACGGTTTCTTCGGGAACTTCCGGAACTCTGTTCTCTGAGGCAGATTTTCAGTCCCCCGGAGATCGGGTTGTGGTATCCGGCGATACCCTGAATGTAACCTACACATTCAGCTTGGATGCGGCGTAACTAGGCAATGTTCGGAATATCGGCATTTGCAGCCGTTCCGTTCTCAGCGCTATCCGGCGGAGTTACATTTGATTCATACGCAAGTGACTCTGCTTCGGGGGCGATGAGCGCGGCTGCGCTTGCTGATTTCTTGGTAGCTGAGAGCGAGTCTTCTAGCGTAACCGAGCAGTTTACTGTTGCCGCGTCTACGTTCTCTGCGGTGAATGCTGAATCCGCAGCTGGTAGTGAGGCAGTATCTTCTTTGGCCGACTTCTTGGGTTTGGTAGGGGAATACGCTCAGGGGCAAGATACTTCCGGGGCAGTCGTAGATTTCCTAGCAAGTGTTCTGGCTTCGGCGTCAGTACAGGATCAGGCTGCTGCTTTAGCTTCATTTAATACGGCGGTAGCAAACACGGCGTCAGTGTCTGAGGTAATCTCGGCGCTTGTTGATTTTGTTGCCAGCGTTACCGATACAGCTTCGGGGCTCGATGTAATACCCCCGCCGTTAATAACCTATAACATAACAGTTGCTGAATCCGCCGCAGGTAGTGTTTCTGTAGCTACGTTAATTGACTTTCTGGGCGCTATTAGTGATCTGGGGACTGGAGCGGATGCAAACACTGTCGCTCCGTCTATATTCAACGCCCCGGTTGTGGAGTCTGCAACCGGTATAGATAGCTATTTTGCCCAAGGTATACTTAACTCTATACTATCTGAGGCTGTAACAGCGCAAGACTTGCTATTGGCTAGGTTCTTGTGGGAGCTGATTGTCAACGAACAAAGCGCCAATTGGGCTAATATTGCTTCAAGCCAAACCCCGTCTTGGACTACTATATCTGCCGATACGAATGCTAATTGGTCAGATATAACAACGATACAGTGAGATAAATATGGCGCTTACCGTTAAAGACCGCGTACGAGTAGTAACCACAACCACGGGAACGTCTGACTTTACTCTTGGCGGAGCGGTTGCCGGGTATCAGAGCTTTTCAGTGATAGGCGACGGTAACACCACGTACTACGCTTGCTCGGATTCGGTAACCGGGGACTGGGAAGTAGGCGTAGGGACTTACTCGTCCAGTGGCCCCACGCTTAGCCGTGATACGGTTCTTGAATCCAGCAACTCCGGCAGTAAAGTAAGTTTTGCTGCTGGGTCTAAAGACTTATTTGTTACCTACCCTGCGGAAAGGGCTGTGTATTTAGACACGGCTGGGTCTGCGGTTACGACGCTAGACGTTGGTACGCTGGGTGTTTCTACTGCAAATATTACAACCGCGAATATTACGAGTGGTACGGTCTCCAATACCCCATCAAGCGGAACCGACATCGCTAACAAAACGTATGTGGACACGATTGCTTCGTCTGGCGTCACATACCACACACCGGTTAAATACGAAGCGCCAAATGCGCTTACAGCGACATATAACAACGGCACCTCTGGGGTCGGGGCGACACTGACTAACTCTGGAACGCTTGGTGCCTTCACACCTGACGGAGTTGTGGCATCTGTCAACGATAGAATTCTTATTTATCAGCAAGCCAGCGCCGCGCATAATGGTGTTTACACAGTTACAACAGTTGGCGATGGATCAACCGCATGGGTGTTGACCCGTTCAACCGATACTGACTCTTATGCTTTGAAAGACCCGAATGGTCTGGGCGAAGGTGATGCTTTCTTTGTCACGTCGGGTAACACGGGTGCCGGTGAAACTTATATCTGTAACACACAAGGCACAATTACGTTTGGCACGACAGCCATCAATTTTGTGCAAGTGTCCTCTGCGCAGATTTATTCTGCTGGCACGGGGCTCACCCTCAGCGGCACCCAGTTCAGCATTACAAATACGGGCACGGCTGGCACGTATGGTTCGGCTTCCTCCGTCCCGGTGCTTACGACAAACGCTCAAGGGCAGGTTACCTCTGTCACCAACACGGCTATTTCAATCACTTCCGCCGCCGTATCCGGCCTCGCCGCTTCTGCAACCACGGACACTACAAACGCCGCGAACATCACCAGTGGCACACTGCCATCTGCCCGGATCAACGGCTCCTACACAGGTCTCACGGGTGTCGGTACGCTGACAGCAGGCACTTGGAACGCCACTACGATTGGCGCAGCCTACGGCGGTACGGGTCAGAGCTCTTACACGATTGGCGACATTCTGTACGCTGATGGAAGCACGAGTCTCGCAAAACTGGCCGACATTGCCACGGGTAACGCTCTAATCTCTGGCGGTGTAGGCACAGCTCCTTCTTGGGGCAAAGTTGGGTTGACTACCCATGTCAGTGGGACATTGCCCGTTGCAAGCGGTGGTACGGGAGCTACGACTCTAACGGGGTACGTATACGGTAATGGGACTGGGGCGATGACTGCTTCAACCTCTATTCCAAACGCTGCTACGACTGCTACAAGTGCGAATACGGCTTCTGCTATTGTGGCCCGTGATGCGTCCGGTAACTTTAGTGCGGGCACTATTACTGCTAGTTTGTCTGGTAACGCTACTACTGCTACTACCGCCAGCGCAACAACTGCGGCGGCAACGTTCAATAACGGCGGGACTGGAGATGCTTCTGGCACCACCTTTAACGGCAGTACGGCAAAAACCATCTCCTACAACACTGTGGGTGCTTCTCCGTTGGCGGGTTCTTCCAGTCTGACCACCACGGGAACAGTAACTTCTGGTACTTGGTCTGCATCATTCGGGGCTGTGTCGGGCGCAAACTTGACCAACCTGACCGCAGGCAACTTGTCGGGGACAATCCCGTCCGCAGTTCTGGGTAACTCGACCACGTACGTCGGTACCACAGCGATTGCGTTGAACCGTGCAACGGCCAATCAAGCCTTGACGGGCATTACCAGCGTCACATTCCCCGGTGCGACTTCAGGTTCAGTTCAGTTGATCCCTGCTGCTACGGCTGGCATAGGAACGGTTTTGACGATGCCTGCAACTACAGGCACTGTTATTACCTCTGGGGATACCGGCACTGTAACCAGCACAATGATTGCTGACGGTACTATTGTCAACGCTGACATTAACGCTTCAGCGGCAATTGCGGTATCCAAGTTAGCCGCTTCCACTATTTCTGGGGTAACGCTTGGAGGCACGCTAAGTACTTTGACAATGAACACGTCAGGTACGGGTTTATCTGGTTCAACGACATACAATGGTTCTGGCGCCTCTACTTTCACGGTCACATCAAACGCTACAAACGCAAATACCGCCTCTACTATTGTTGCTAGGGATGCTTCAGGCAATTTCAGCGCAGGAACGATTACTGCTAGTTTGTCTGGTAATGCGACCAATGTAACTGGAGTTGTTGCTCTTGCTAACGGTGGTTCTGGTCAGACATCGGCACAAGCTGCAATGAACGCATTCGCTGGCGCGGTGACATCTGGTTCATATCTCCGTGGCAATGGCACAAATGTGGTCATGTCCACAATTCAGGCTGGCGATGTGCCCACCTTAAACCAGAACACCACAGGTTCAGCGGCAACCTTGACAACTGGTAGAACCATTCAAACAAACTTAGCAAGCACTGCATCTGCGACATTTAATGGTTCTGCTAACATAACTCCGGGTGTTACTGGAACGCTTCCGGTTGCAAACGGCGGTACCGGCGCGGCAACTCTTACCGCAAACAATGTCCTGCTTGGTAACGGAACTTCTGCGGTTCAAGTAGTTGCGCCCGGAACAAATGGAAATGTGCTGACTTCAAATGGCACAACTTGGGTATCACAAGCTGCTGCTGGATTTGCAGCAGGAACAGCAATGGTATTTGTTCAAACCGCTGCGCCCACTGGTTGGACAAAATCTACAGCCCACGACAACAAAGCGCTTCGTATTGTGTCAGGCACCGCATCGAGCGGTGGTTCTGTGGCGTTTACAACGGCGTTTGCATCGCAGGGGGTAAGTGGCACTGTTGGCAGCACAACGCTTGCAACTTCACAGATTCCATCGCACAACCATACCATCGACTCCCGTACGGGCGGTAATAAAGGTAGTGGTTTCTATGCTCCTATAATAACTGTAACTGAAGCCAACGCTAATTCAAGCGCGTTCAGCACAACTTCAACAGGTGGTGGTGGCTCACACGACCACAGCTTTACCGGCACCGCAATCAATTTGGCAGTGCAGTATGTTGATGTAATCATTGCCACAAAAAACTAATATGCGCTTTACAAACTATATCGTCGCTGCGTTACTGGCAATTTCGTGGTCTGTGATGGCCGAAACCTCCCTATCTCGGGTTTCTGTCGTAGTTCCGTTTGGCTTAGATGGTGCCACCGGGCAGTTGGCGTTGAAGCTGGTAGCTGAGATGCAGTCGCGTGGGGTTAGCGCCTTAGTTCTGCACAAACCCGGTGCCGGGGGCATTGTCGGGGCAAACTATTTGGCAACAGCGCACCCTGACACGTTAGGAATTATCACCACGGCGTTGCTTGAGTCCCGCATTGGAAGTGACATTAGCCGGTTCGACAAAAGCAGCTTCTCCTACATTTCATCACTTGGGGAGTCGGCATCTCTTCTTATTGTTGGCTCAAAAAACGACATCAACATCTTGGATGTTGTTTCTGGTAGGCGTGATCTGAGAGTTGGACATAGCACAGTTCCGCAGTTAGTGGCCATCGAGGGCTTACAGCGGGCTGTCAAATCAACCAACTGGCTGCTTGTACCTTACAAGTCTCCAGTCAACATAATGACTGACCTGATTGGTAGCAGGATAGATATGACATTTATCGCCATGGCTGGCGGTATAGAGTATGTTAGGTCTGGACAGGTAAAGGCCATAGGAATTACAAGTTTGAAGCGTAATCCAGCGCTGCCAGACGTTCCGGCGATAGCCGAGTACATTGCCGGTTATAAGTGGGTGAGCCACCAGTTAGTTGTGATGCCTTCATCCGCGTCACCAAAGTCTATTTTTTATTACGAGTCCATGATTTCTGACATCCTCAAGAACTCACCTTCCTTTATTGACTTCACAAGGGGGTTCCCAATGTATATGGGCAGTGTTAAGCATGGCAGAGCTGCGGCAGAATCAATCGTGAAGGAGATAAAATGAATAGGGAAAATTGTGTCACACTAATTGTACAGGATAACTGTGTGTATATCGGAGGGCGTTCACTATATGCAGACCTTTCATCTCTTGCCGCCGATGGAATCCGAGCCGTGCAGTGGCAGGAAAAATACGACGGCGTCGGTCACCTTGAGATGGAGGATGGTGTAAACGTCAGTATTGATGCGGCTGCTTTTGCTAGGTTCATCCCGATAGAGGAGAAGGCAAGGGCCGATTTTGCGGAGATTGATGCAGCCGAGGCGCAACGCCTTGCGGATGAAGAACTTGCCCGGACATTCATTGCTGAAGTAAAGACGGCGTAGCACATATGAAAATTTTTGGCGGCGCATACACCACCCCTCTGGCGGATCATTTACAGCAATATGCCAAAGATTCTGATGGTATTGCGTTGCCGTGTAATGACTTGGCCGCATTGGGCGCGTCACTGCATACTGATAAGTATTACCCAAACGAGCTTGTTAAGAAATTGTTGCGCAAAGACTTGATGACAGACCTGCTTGCTTCCGAGGGCTTTGATAGGCTTGCCACTAAGCGTGTCCGCGCCGCCGTTGATATTGACCAGCAGGATTTTATCCTCAAGCCGTTGGTTGGTTCTGGATGTAAGGCGTCTTTTGGTAGCTGGAGTAAGGCGGACTATAAGCGGTTTCCTGATGTTCAGGCACTATCTGAGTACGTTGACGGGGATTTCGGTTTCCTTGGGAACGGGTATTTAATCCAAGAGGCCGATCAGATTGAGTTTGACCGCACGGCGACGATTTCCGGGGTGGTTAATGGAAAGTCCGAAGTCCTGTTCTTGCGCGAGAGCCGCACTACGTGGGTAAATTTGCGGGCTACGAATACCGTTCGGTTACCCCCAAATGATGAGTTACAGGTAGAACGGGGGCTTCTTGCCATGTTTGTCGAAAAATATAAGATTAGAAACGCGTGGTTTGCCCTTCAGTTTTTGAACAAGAATGGAAAGTGGTATCCAATGGACTGGAACTTCAGATTGCCGCCACACTTGTTAATTGATTACAAGCGTTCAGAGCCGGAAGAGCTGGAGCGTATTGCTCTGCACATGCTGGACTTGCATAAGGATACAAGTATTCAGGGCGGCACTATGTGGGAAATAGACAGAGGTGCCGTAGAGTTAAGCGACTTGACTGGATACAAAAAAAGTAAACTTATTATGGTAGATTCGCGGTGAGTCCAGAAGCCCTCGGTGTTAAGGTTTTAGACGACGCGTTGCCAGAAGCTGTGCGGCGAGCTATATCTGAAATTGTTTCTAAAACAAAGATTTCTCTTGGTGCGAACCGCGTGGAACTTGATGACAGAACGATGAGGGCGGCTGGACTTTTCTCTACTATTAGAGATATCGTCGGATTTGATTATCGTGTGCAAGATATGTTTCTTACACCGGCGGCGCGGACAGCAGACGTTCATATGCACCTTGATACTGCTTTTGCCTTCTACATCACTGAGCCGTGGAACCCGGAGTGGAATAGTGGCACAGTGTTTTTTAACTCCAATAAATCAAAGGTGTTAAGCTCGGTGCCTTATAAGTCATGGAGAGTGGTTATGATTCCGGCGGGTTTAATCCATGCAATTATCCCTCCGGTTTGCGAAATGCAAGAAAATCGGATGTCTATAACGGTGTTAATTAGAGGTTTAGATTATGCAAACTCCACAAGCTGATCCCGGAAAAACCTGCCCGTTTAACGGAAAAGACACATCAAAGGTTTGCCATAAATGCCCTTTATGGATTCAAGTCCGTGGCAATGATCCGCAGTCCGGCAAAGAAGTTGACCATTGGGCGTGTTCTTTTGCATGGATGCCTATGCTACTGATTGAAAACAGTCAGATGCAAAGACAGACCGGAGCGGCAGTTGAGAGCTTTAGGAACGAAATGGTGAAGTCAAACGAATCAACCCTTATGCTGCTTGATAATAGGAAGTTTTTAACGGAGAAATAATGAATACCAAAGAAATTGAGCTGAAACTGACTGTTGCAGAGGTAAACGGTATACTACAGGCACTGGGCCAAATGCCCTATACGCAAGTAGTGTCTTTGGTGCTGAAAATCCAGCAGCAGGCGCAGGCGCAAGTTTCTGAGGCGCAAGAAGCCCAGTAACCCAAAAGGAGTAATGCCGTGGCATCTACATACAGTAATAACCTAAAAATCGAGCTGATCGGTACGGGCGACCAATCCGGTACTTGGGGCACGACGACCAACACCAACCTTGGCACCGCGCTGGAGCAGGCGATAGTAGGCTACGGCAACCCCAATTTTGCTACGGACGCCAACACTACCATCTCCCTGACGGACTCCAACGCCTCCCAGACGGCTCGGGCGTTTGTGCTGAATGTCACGTCGTCGGTCTCCCTGACCGCGACCCGGGAGCTGGTGGTTCCCACCGTCCAGAAGCCTTACATCATCCGGAATAACACTACTGGCGGGCAGAGTATTACGGTCAAGACCTCCGCTGGAACCGGGGTGACGGTGCCTACCGGCAAGTACGCGTTTGTATACGCTAACGGCACGGACGTGGTCTCAGCGATTGATCACATCCCATCCCTGACTCTGGCTACTGCGCTGGCGGTGACCTCCGGCGGCACTGGGACAACGACATCCACCGGCACGGGCTCTGTGGTGCTGTCCACCTCCCCCACGCTGGTGACCCCCGCGTTGGGCACCCCGTCTGCTGTTGTCCTGACCAATGCTACTGGGCTTCCGCTGACTACGGGCGTTACTGGGACGTTGCCTGTCGCAAATGGCGGCACGGGGCAGACTACCTACACCAACGGCCAGCTGCTGATTGGTAACACGACTGGCAACACCCTGACCAAAGCCACCCTGACTGCGGGCACTGGCATCACCATTACCAACGGCACCGGCTCCATCACTATAGCAAACGGCGGTGTCACATCTGTCAGCGGCACTGGCACGGTCAACGGCATTACCCTCTCCGGCACGGTTACTTCCTCCGGCAGTCTGACACTGGGTGGCACCCTTTCGGGTGTAAGCCTCACGACCCAAGTCACCGGCACTTTGCCTGCGGCGAATGGAGGAACAGGACTAAATTCTCCGGGTTCTAGTGGCAATGTTCTTACATCAAACGGTTCGGCTTGGGTTTCTGCCCCTACTGGGTTTGCATCTGGCACTGTGATGTTTTTTGGCCAGACCGCTGCGCCGACCGGCTGGACGAAGCTATTAGTCCGTGATAACTATGCTCTCAGGGTTGTTACTGGTTCCGTAGGAAATAACGACGCAGGTGTAGACTTTACGACTGCTTTTGCCTCACAAGGAGTAAGTGGAACGGTTGGTTCTACAACACTTACGACCGCGCAGATGCCTTCACACGCGCATACCATCGACTCCCGTACGGGTGCTAACAAAGGTAGTGGCGTAACTCTCCCAATAATAACTGTAACTGAAGCCAACGCGACTTCAAGCGCGTTCAACACAACTTCAACTGGTGGTGGTGGCTCGCACGACCACAGCTTTACCGGAACGGCGATCAATCTTGCTGTCAAATATATTGATGTAATTCAAGCGTCTAAGGATTGATATGTTTGGTTTAATTTTCTGGTAGGAGATAGGTGTGAGCGAACAAGTCACTCAGCCGGAATCGGCAAAAGAAGTCGCAGGTAAGACTATCGGTAAGCAAGGGCTGTTTTACATTACATTGATTGTCTGCGTAGGTGTTGGCGCTTCTATCGTGTTGGAAGAATCCAAAATGGCTGCGGTGATGGGGCTGCTTGGTGCCAGTCTGACCGCTTTGATTTCCATGATGAACGGTATTGCCGGGGCTACTCCAAAACAAGATAAGCCGGAGTTTGAGGTCATGAAGCAACTCATTGAACGTCTTGACCGCATGGCTGACCGCGACCCCATGTCTGTATCTGTGGAAAGCGATAAGGTTGTAGTGAAGAAGGGTGACAGCGAAGTTCACACTGCGAGGTAAACATGATTCCGATTCCTGCTCTTTTATCCGTTGGCGCAAAACTGATTGACAAGTTCTTCCCTGACGCACAGGCTGCGGAACAGGCCAAGCTGAAGCTGCTGGAAATGCAGCAAAACGGTGAACTGGCGCAACTGAACGCCGATGTATCCGAGCAAGAAGAACTGACGAAGCGCCTTCAAGCGGATATGAGTAGCGATAGCTGGCTGTCCAAGAACATCCGCCCCATGACGCTGGTATTTATCCTTGTGACATACACGGTGTTCGGCTTGATGTCTGCGTGGGATATTGACGTAAATAACAACTACGTCGAACTGCTGGGTCAGTGGGGGATGCTGATTATGTCCTTCTATTTTGGAGGCAGGACGCTTGAGAAAATCATGAGCTTCAAAAAGGCAAAAGAATGACCCAACTGACTGCCAACTTCTCGCTTGAAGAACTGACGCGCTCCGAGGCGGCAGACCGCAACGGCTGGGATAACACGCCCAACGCGCAGGAGATTGAGAACCTGAAGCGCCTTGCTGCCTTACTGCAGCAGGTCAAGACGGCGGTGGGTGGCAAGCCGGTGATGATCAACAGCGGGTTCCGGTCAAAGCAGGTCAACGACTCGGTTGGCTCCAAAGACTCAAGCCAACACCGTCTGGGCTGTGCTGCGGACATTCGGGTGCCGGGGATGAAGCCTCGGGAAGTAGTGGAAGCCTGCATCGCTGCTGGGGTGCCGTTTGACCAGATTATCCTTGAGTTTGATTCATGGACTCATGTGTCTGTGCCGAACACGCCGGAGTTTAAGCCGCGCAACTCCCGCCTGATTATTGACAAGCAGGGCACACGCCCGTTCGCGTGAGGTAACACATGCCGCTATCCAAACTCCAATTCAAAGCCGGTATCAACCGCGAGAACACCAATTACGCCGGTGAAGGAGGTTGGTATGACGGAGACAAGATTCGCTTCCGTTCCGGCTATCCTGAGAAGATTGGTGGCTGGCAGAACCTTGCTGCGTCTGTGGCTGGCGTGTTTAACACCTATAAGGGTGTGTGCCGTAACCTCTGGAACTGGATTACGCTCAACAGCAGCAACCTGCTGGCCTTGGGCACGGAGCAAAAACTCTATGTTGAAAACGGTGGTGCGTTCTACGACATCACGCCCATCCGCGATACCGTAACCATCAACAATAACCCGTTCGCAATAACTAACGGCAGTAAACTTGTTGTTGTAACGGATACTGCCCACGGCGCTACGGTCGGCACCTATGTCACATTTTCGGGGGCGACTGGTGGGGATTACACCGTATTTAACGCTGAGTATGAGATCGTTACGGTAGTTAATGCCAACAGCTATAACATTATCCTCGCTACTGCCGCTACCGCTACGGGGTCTGGTGGTGGAGCTTCGGTATCTGCGGCCTATCAAGCCAACTCCGGTAACTCTGTGGCATCTAGCGGCACGGGGTGGGGTGTTGGGCCATGGAGCCGGGATGGCTGGGGTGAGGAGTACTCTGGCACGGCTGCTGTGGAGGAGACCAATGCGCTGCGGCTGTGGTCGCTGGATAACTACGGTGAAGACCTTGTATCGGCTATCCGTGAAGGTGCGATTTATTATTGGGTGGCTGACACGACGACAAGCCCGTCACGCGCAGTGACATTGGAAAGCAAAGCAAATACCGCAGGATACGACGGCGACTTTGTACCAAATAAAGTGTTTGAAATCCATACCTCCGGGGTACAGCGGTTTGCCATTTGCGTGGGTGCCAACCCCTACGATCCGGGCGACTCCGAAACCACGTTTGACCCCATGCTGGTGCGGTGGTCAGACCAAGAAAACATCTACCAATGGGTTCCCGCTGCCACCAATCAAGCGGGTGAAATCCGCATGTCGCACGGTTCTCGTCTGGTTACCGCCCGTCACGGACGGCAGGAGTTTGTGGTCTGGTCAGATAGCGCCATTTACTCAATGCAATACCTTGGGCCACCCTACGTCTGGGGTGTGAACCTGCTCATGGACGGTATCTCCATCGCCTCTCCCAATGCAGTGGTTGGTGCGAGTAACCTGATGTTCTGGATGGGTGTGGATAAGTTCTACATGTACGACGGTCGCGTCCAGACGCTGCCTTGCACGGTTCGTCAGTTTATTTTTGACGACTTTAACTATGACCAAGCTTATCAAGTAGTTGCTGGTGGTAATGAGCAATACAGTGAAATATGGTGGCACTACCCGTCACTGAACAGCACGTTGAATAATCGGTATGTTATTTACAACTACCTCGACAACGTCTGGTATTACGGCACCATCAACCGCACGGCTTGGTTAGACTCACCCCTGCGTGACCGGCCCATGGGGGCATTTAGCGTCAAAGTCAGCTACCTGTCCGCTGCTATCACTTCGTCCGACACCACGATCAACCTGCTTGATGCTGCGTCATATCCGGAGTCCGGCACTATTCAGATTGACAGCGAGAAAATTACATACACCAGCCGGACGGCTACCGCACTCAGTGGGTGTACTCGGGGTGTCAGCGGGACTACGGCTGCTTCTCATGTAGCTTACTCCACGGCACCGTTGGTTATCCCGAATCAGGTGAT
>Ga0255186_1000096_pt1 | contig 15974 bp, 15 predicted proteins | sample Miss_Cont_RepC_0_FD_183635 | JGI IMG/M metagenome (GOLD analysis project Ga0255186, IMG submission 183635) | Freshwater microbial communities from Mississippi River, Louisiana, United States - Miss_Cont_RepC_0h | ecosystem: Environmental > Aquatic > Freshwater > River | place: USA: Louisiana...
ACCGTCACGGTGCTGAAGAACGGCAACGTCTCGATGACCGAGGAGCAATGGGACAACTGGGCGGCTGGCCCGATCACCGAGGACGAGCCGTATCAGCTTGATTGCATCTCGGCCAATCTTGGGCTAACCCGTGCGTGAGCAGCTAAAAGCTGCCTTCACGGAGTTTCCCTTCTGTCTAGCCACCTACGTTTGCCTGATAGGCGCGGGGTGGCTTTTAATTGCGGGATGGAAGCCTGTTGAGAACAATCCCCCTGTCTTTCAACAGGAAGCTAGGGTAGGGGAAGGGCAGAAGGTGTGGCAGGTGAGCCACACGGGTAGCATGAAGCCCTTCCTTCAGGGTGGGGAATATGTCGTTACGGAGGCCAATTACGACGCCATACAGCTAGGCCAAATCTTGGTCTACCAAGCTCCATACAACAAGAGTCCGATAGTCCATAGGGCGGTTCAGAAGGATGGGTTGGGATGGATAATGTCTGGGGACTCGGCCAAGCACACGGAGTCTTGGTTTCGCGTAACTAAGGACAACTACTTAGGAACTGTGGTGGCCGTCTACAGGCTTGACAAAAGCAAAGCTAATTAGACCAATAAGGCGATGACTAACGAACAATACTTGGAAATGCTCTATGCCGCGAGCCGCCGTGCTCCTCTTACTGCTGACGATCACGAGAACGTCAGGAAGGCCGCAGAAGCCCTTTTAAAGGCTTTGAAGCCCCAAGAGGATAAGGTGGTCGAGTTTAAGGACAAATCGCCTTAAAACGCAAGGAATGGCCGTTTAAAGGGCATTCCTGTAACGCCCAATAAGGTGTTATTTATCGGACGTAAACGCCCTTAGCGACCAATCTATTAGACGTTATGGACCTATCCACCCTTCTCGCAGGACCGATAGGGTCCATTTTAGGACTAGGGGGAGCCATCTTCCAGAAGTGGCTCTCCATGAGAGAGGCTAGGGAGAAGCATCAGATGAAGATTGAGGAGCTTAAGCTGGCTTCTCAAATTGACCTCCAGAAGGCAGACATAGCCCTCAGGTCCACCATTGAGGAGGGCAACTCCGAAACCTTCGGGAAGGCCATAGACGCCCAAGCTGGGCTAAAGGCCAATTCGGGATGGGCTTCCGACGTTCTAGCCCTGTTCCGTCCCGGCCTCACTTTGGCCCTTTGGGTGAGCTCGATGATTCTCGCGGTGTGGTATCGTAATACCAACCCTGAACTTATGAGTTTCATCATCACCTCCACCTTTGGGATGTTCTCCATCTCAGTTGGCTATTGGTTTGGAGTCCGTACCGAACAGAAGATGGCAATTAGGAGCGTCAAATGAACGTCCCACGCCAAGTAGGTAGTGATGTCCTAGCAATGGTGAGTGCCACCAGTAGCATTGCCGCTTGGCAGGAGCAGATTGATTGGGGTCTCCGCATCCTAGCTTCCCTCTTAGCCATTGCAGCCGGTGTCTATTCCATTGTGGTACGCTATCGGAGAGCTAAACGATGAAGAAGTCCAAGGCAGATATGCCCTGCAACAAGCCGATGAAGAGTTGGCGACCGGGCAAGAAGAAGGTGGTGAAGGCTTGCGAAGGCGGCAAGGAACGCATCATCCACTTTGGGGATAGCTCAATGCAGGACTACACCCAACATGGCAGTGAGAAACGTCGGAAGTCCTATTGCGCTAGGTCTGCTGGAATCAAAGGAGGGGAAGGAAAGCTCTCCGCAAACTACTGGGCGAGGAAAGTTCTCTGGTCGTGTTAAAATAGTTTATGAGCAAATCAGGCGAACGCTACAAGTCTAAGAAGCAGATGATGAAGCATGAACGCTCCGAGGGTAAGAAGGAGCGCATGATGGAGTATGGGAAGATGAAGAACAACGGCTGCTGCCAGCGCAAAGGCTGCAAGTAATATGCCCCTCACTAAAAAGGGTAAGAAGATTATGGCCGCGATGAAGGCCGAGTATGGCCCCAAGAAGGGCAAGTCTGTCTTTTACGCCTCTGAAAACAAGGGCGTCATCAAGGGAGTTCACTTCTCTCGTCGCTCGGTAAAGTAGACTCTGGTAGGGTAGAATAGGCAGACGATGAATCTGACCTATACCCGACCCGGAGAGCTTAGGAAGCCGGATGTAGATGTACTGCCAGACGGGCGTATCCGCATCACCCGCTACATCGCTGCGGGACACGGCGACAGGGACTATTCCGAGGTAACGGAAAGTGTAGGTACAGCCGACAATGGGCTGGCCACCGCCCTTTTGGTCAAGAAGGGGATGGCGCAGGTTAATGGCAAGGATGCCATTGTTAAGACGTATGAGGTAAGAAACGCCTCGTCTGAGACTTTAGTTGGACTGCCTGATGTCCAGTACACGGAGTCTGGGCAGAAGACGATGGTGTATGACTACATCCAGATGAGTTCTGGGACGTATACGCCCGGAACCATTGGAAGCACCCAAGCTCCCGGAGATGCCACCTGCATCCTTCGCACTGAGCAAACTGAGGACGATGGGACTACCCGTCAGATTCGCAGGGTATTTATCAACAAGGGACTTCTCCAGCAAAGCGATGAAACCAAAAACAACGGTGCGCTCCTGCTCAAGACGTTCGTCTACCTTAACGATGCTCCAAATCCCGCTCTTACGACCGGCTACACGCTTATTAGTCAGAGGACGGAAAACCCCAACGGACTTGAAACCACTACTTACACATACGCCAAAGGTGATGGAAAGATAAGTCAGGATGATACGACCTCAAACAATGGGGCGTTGTTGCGGCGAACAATCAGGCATATCACCGCACCTTCTGCGGCTAATCCGATTGCTACTCCCGCTGGCTACACGTTAATTGAAGAGTCCTATCAGGACAGCGATGGACATAGGATTTGGACGGCATCTTTTGCTCAAGGAACAGGTGAGATTAGCAGCGATGAAAACATAAGTAATAACGGTGCTCTATCCAAGATTACGATTAGGCATCTTTCGACTCCGCTTATTGTTGTTAATCCAATCGCAGCACCTGCCGCTGGATACATTCTAATTGATAGTTCCTATCAGGATAATGATGGGCATAAGGTTTGGACAGCCGTCTACGCCAAGGGTGATGGAGAAATTAGCCGAGACGACAACACCAGCAATAACGGGGCGTTGCTGAGGGCTACAATTAGGTATCTTTCTGATCCATCAACAACCAGCAATCCAATTACAATAACTGGTGGATATACGTTAATCGACGTTTCGTATCAGGATGCTGACGGTCATAAGATTTGGACTGGCACATACGCTAAAGGGGCTGGTGAGATTAGCCGCGATATAGCCTATAGCAACACCTCCTCTCCGGGAACAACTGGAATCACCAGAACAACTATTCGTTATCTGGTTGCACCTGCTGCTACCGTCCAACCAACCACTGAAGCTGGGTCTGTTGAAATTGCGCGTAGTCTGCAAGAAGCTGATGGACACCGCATTTGGACCACTGTTTGGGCCAAGGGTTCTGGTGAGATTAGCCGCGACATTCGTTACGTTCAGTCACTAGACAAGGGCGTAACCAATGGAGCTACGGTCGTTACCATCAGGCACCTGACGGCAATCAGCGTAAACACCAACCCCACTAGCGAGCCGACGTATGTGATGATTAGTGAGGACAAGTCCGATCAGGATGGCTATCGGGTATGGACGGTTGTTTATGCCAAGGGTACTGGAACTGTCGTAACTGATGTTGATATTAGAAATTCAGGTAAGCTAAGGATTCACCATAAAGTTGCATTAGGGGCTGCTCCATCAACTCCTTCTCCAGACATTGTTGGAGCCACAATGAATGTGGTTTCTCAAAACGAACGAAACGATAATGGATACAAAATTTATGATTACACTTGGGCAGAAGGACTTGGGATTGTTTCGGAACGTATCCAATATCGCGATGGTGGTCTTCGCCTTCTAAACAGGGATATTTTTTTGGCTCAGGGAACTACGGACTACTCTGCCTACACCCCCACTTACGGAATTGAGGTAGACAAGTCCTTTACGGAGGGAGAGGGAATCCGTAGGTATTCCGTAACTTGGATTCAAAGCAACAGCGGTGGAGACCCGCTTACCAATCCTGTTCTTCAATTTACAAGCAAGGTTCCGTTTACTTATCCGGGCAGAGCTAAGGCTTATTACATTCCGTTCACTGTTGGAGCATATACATCGCATAGGGCTTACGATGTTTTCCTGTCGCCGCCTGTTCAGTGCTTGATTGATGCTACGACAATTGTTTATTACAGATCAACCAATACTGCTCCTACGCCAAGTGTTGGATATACCCTGTGGAATCCGACAGACTGGGCTGTTATGCAATCAAAGTGGATTGGATGGTCTGATTCTCCACGTTCTAAGGTTGAAGGACTTCGTGGGTACATTGCAATGAATCCAACCGTTAATGCAACAGCTTTGGTTGTTGGAGCTACCTACACTATTTTAAGTGTTGGTACTACAACTTGGACATCTGTAGGAGCTAGTTCAAATACGGCTGGAACTATATTTGTTGCTACTGGTGTTGGAACTGGAGATGGAACAGCTATTCGTAATAGCGTTAATGGAACTAGCACATCAGCAACCGATAGGTCTGTTTTCGGAGATAGGGTTTTTGCTAGCACAAGTTTTGAAATAATTCTTAGTGGTGGCCCAACTGATCCTAGCGGGACAAACAAAACATTGAGTATTGAACAGGTTCCTGCATTCACTAAAACAGATGGAACCCAGTACTATCGTGTAACTGAAGTGTATGCCACTATTCCGACGCAACCAGCTTTGCCTACTTTAGCCACCTGATGAACACTCAGATTCCAGATGATCCCTTTTCTGGGATACAGATTCCTCAGCTTAAACAAGTCACGCAACTTGGAGATTCTTTGGGTGAACAGGCGGTTAGCGTTCAAATAGATGTAAACCAAACACAGCTTCCTGTTTTTAACGGATCAGATAGAACAACCAAGCGGCCCATGAAGCCGCCTCCTGACACCATTGGAACACAGGGACAAGATGAACCTCAGACATCTGAAGGAGCGGCAATCGACGTCGTAGGAAGTGATGGTAAGCTAAATAAAGTTCCTAAGCACAGCACTTGGGTTACACCAACAAACTACCCTACTTTTCTTAGAACTTTAACTTCAGGCAAGAAAGTTACACTTGATAGTAATGGACTTGAAATTGATAACGGATCGCAAACTGCTAGAATTTTCTTTACAGCATTCACAAAAGATTTAACAATAAGAGAAATAAGTATTTGCGATGCTGGAGTAACCAAGAAGATGTTGGTTCTTGGCAGCGCACCGTATGTCTAATTATGCCTCTTTTACTTTCATGCACGCCCGGAAGGTTTGAAAACTATTACGGCACGTTAAATGGACCACTTTACTATCCAGATGAGCCATTTAAAAGTCAGCTAGGATGTGCCTGTGGAATGTTTCAGGTTACTCAAGATGGAGGCGATGAGGGATATTCTTATAACTTTCCAATATCAGATAGCTGCGCTCCATTAAGATTTTTAGCACAGGGAACTCGCGGTGGTCAGGTTAATGATAGGATAGAGGTTAGATCAAATGGAGCTAGTACGATCCTTTGGTCATCAGACTGCAACAGTACTGATTTTAATTCTGGCTGGATTTCTGTTCCTACAGGAACCACTGATATCTCATTGATAGTTTACGCGCTTTGTTCAGGAGGTTCAGGAACCTATTGGTATGTGAATTTGGCAATTTTCTGTCTAACATGAAAACCAATGAGATGGCCTTTCGTAGGATGATGGAAAGGGCTGGAATTACAGAAGAAGAAATTGTTAAGCGTGGAGGAAAGATTGGAAATGGCGTTTATGATATGCCAGATGAAGAGCATCGAAAGATGATGATGGAGCATCATGCTCAGATTAGGGCATCATTTGCCATGATTCCAATGCAGCCTGACCCGCCAACAGCGGTTGAGTTGGCTACTAACTTTGCTGGTGCTATGGCCCGTTGGGCAGCAGCTGGGTTTAAAACCGTAGATAAAGAGACATTAGATAAAAGAACGGAAGTATGTGAGAGTTGTGAGTTTTGGGATGGTGCTGCACGTTTGGGGGCTGGATTGTGCCGATCTCCGGGATGTGGATGCACTTCATTCAAACGGTGGTTGGTGTCCGAAAACTGCCCACTTAATAAGTGGCCTAAATAACCAATTAACCTGTAGTCTCTGGTAGAATTACGCCTATGGCCTACGACGATTATCTAAATAAGGACAAAGGGTTGCGTGGAGGAGTCATGGACGCACCTGATCGTCAGGTCCGCATTGCTCAAGCCAAGATTGCCGCTGGTGCAGCCCATCTTCTTACGGCCAAAGAGTGGAATAGGATTGCTGAACGCCAACGTCTTGAGCAGGAAAGCCTTCCTATGGCCATGACGGCCTCAGAACAGGCTAATAGGGCTAGGGCTGCAATGAACGTAGGTCGTCCCCGTTTTACGGCTGAAGAGCTTCTTGCCGCAAGCCAGCCGGGAACTGTACCTGCTCCCGATGAGTTTGTTGTCCGCAACATTCCGGGTCGTGGAGAAAGCACGATGGTTAGGGGAGTTCCGATTGTTGGCGGTCCTATGCGGAGTGGCGAACTACCCACGCCTGATGAGGGATATGGGTATGTTATGGGTCCGAGCGGCTACATCAGTACCACTCCTTATGGAATGGTGCGCGGAGCAAAGCCGCAGCTTGGCGACATCACTGCTCAAGAAGCTCCTGTTGAAGCCCCTCAGCCTGTTGTTCAACCCACCGTCCAGCAAGCTGCCGACCAGTTGGTACGACCGGCCTATCCCGAAGCCGCTGGCTATCCGTTTGGTTTAAGTACTTTTGAAAAAGAAGCCTATCGTCCTTCTCAGTTGCCGGTAACTGGTTATCAGACAGCCAACCAGTTTATTGCACAGGGTAATGTTCCGATGATAAACATCCCTCCGTCCACTGCGGATGCGGCGCGTTATGCGGCTGCTGCTGGTGGAGGTGGATTTGTTCGTCCGATGGGTGAGATTCCTGCACAGGAACTTCCTGTTGCTCAGGCGGCTGTTCCGACAATTAGTCTTCCTCCCTCTTCTGCGGAGGCTGCTAGGTATGCGGCTGCGGCGGGTGGCGGCGGGTTTGTTACGCCTATGGGCGGTCCGCAGGTTCCTGTCATTAACGTCAATCAGGAGGCTGAACAGATTGCTGAAGCTCGGCGCAGGGGCGGGCTACGCGCTCCTTTGGGGGTTCCTTCCTCTTCCAACATTGCTAGGTATGCGGCGGCTGCTGGCGGTGGTGGGTTTGTGTCTCCGATGGGAATGTCTAATGTTCCCACGATTCAGATTCCCGGAGAATCCCAGTCGTTTATTGGAAACTTGGTTAATCAGGTTTCCAACAAGCTTTCTCAGCCTACTGCCATCTATCCCAGACAAATGGCTGCAAACGCTACTATTGCGGCTCGTAATGCCATTTACGGTAAGCCTGAGGCTAAGATGATAAATCTTTCTCAGGAGCAGGTTCCAGTAATCAACATTGATGAAGCTCAGGGAGTTCCCGTTCCGCAGCCTGTTCCTGCAAAGATGATAAACATCCCGCAGCAAGCTCCTGTGAGGACGATAAACATTAATGAGGCTTATGGAGTTCCCGTCAGCCAGAATGCGGCTCCGTTGACTACGGACGTTCTTGGCATCGCTTCTTATGGTAAGCAGCGGATGTCGCCTGACATTGTAGCCAATCAGCTTCTTGGGAGGCCGATGCCTGCTCAGGGTGGGGCTACGAATGTGATGCCCGCTAGCCGGTTTAACATGATGCCGCAGGGCGGTGTCACTCCTGCCATTACGTCTGGAACCAATGAGATGGGCCAGACTATGGCGTCGGGTCGATTTAACATGATGCCGCAGCAGTCTCCTGCGATGTCTGTTTTGCCGCCTATTCCTCCAGCCGTTCAGCAGCCTACTGAGAATCTTGTTCCTCCGTCCGACATGACGGTTAGTGCCATGATTCCTGAAGGCATCACCGGCCAGACAGAACTTGCTCCTCAGTACGTTGAGCAGCCTATGCCTATGGCTATTCCTCAGGCTAGCCAGTTCCAGACCTATCGCCCGCCTGAGCTACGGATTCCACAGTTTAATCCGCGCAACATCATGCAGCAGCCTAGTGTGTCTGAGACACTTCGTCTGCCCGGAGAGCTTAAGGCTTATGAGGCGCAGACTAAGGCCCAGATTGCGGCCTATCGGGCTAATGTTCAAGCGCAGCGGAATGCCTTTAAGGACGCTATTGATGCTGAACTTAAGTCAGTCGATATTGTTGGCAAGAAAGCCAGCGCAATTAGCACGCAAATTGCAAATCAGTTTGCGATGGGTGGACCGCAGTACGGCACGTTTGATGTGGATGGTAAGACGTTTGGCTACATCCGTAGCAGCCCAACTTCCATTACCAAGTTTGAAATAAAACCTAGTGAGTCCACTACTGAGCGTAACTACAATTTCAGGGTTGGAATTAATGAAGCACTTACAAACAAAATTTTAACTGGAGACCCCAAAGATCGTCTTGAGGCTAAAGGAATGTGGAATTCGCTTGGGTATCAACCCAATGAATTTGAAACATATGCAGGACAGGTTGCGGCGCAGCCTGAAGGCGCAGGAATGACACAAGAACAACAAGCTCGCGCACTATTAGCTGAAGCCGGTGGAGACAAGGATAAGGCTCGCAAACTGGCAAAAGATCGTGGAATTAAATTCTAATGGCCGACATCTTTGATAAAATTGCTCCAGATAAACAGGACATTTTTGATAAGATTGCTTCGGAGGGTTCTGTTTCTGGCACAACTACTGAAGGTCCATCAGTAGGCCAGCTTGCCGCTGGTGCCGCAACTGAGGCTGGATTCGGAGCTACTGGAGAGGTTGTTGGAGCAGCATTGGCAGTTCCAACGTTGGGTGTTAGCTATCCCGTAGCTAAGTTCACATCAGGATTTGCGGGTAGCATTGCCGCGCAAAAGATTGAAGGCCAGCCAGAGATTTCTTACGGACGAGCTTTGTCCGCTGGATTTATTAATCTGCTTCCCTTTGCTTCCGTTAGGAAGGGGGCTAAGGTTGGGGAGATTCTAGCCAAAGAAGCCTATAAGGGTGCTGGCATTGGAGCAGGTGAGGCCGTTGCCACCTCAATGATTGATGAGCAACGCCTTCCTACGGGTGAGGAGTTTCTTACCCGTGTTGGAGGTGGTGCGGTTGGTGGTGCTTTGGTTGGCGGCGCATTGAAGGGCGGTAGTGAGCTTATTGCCGCAGCCAAACCATCAGAACTATTTCAAACAGTTAAGGATGTTGCATCCAAGATTGCTCCCACTCTTGTTCCCTCTAGGGTTCTTGGAACTGAGATTCAGGATGTAACGATTAATGGTAAGAACGCTTTGCTCTCAGCGGTTGAGCTTGGGGGACGGGTCGCAAGACAGGTGGATGACGTTGTTGCTAGACAGGCCGATCCTAATGCGGCTAGGGAGTACCTGAATGACTATCTGAATGGTAAGGCAAGCGTCTTACCTAGCTATCTTGCTCCACTTCAGGGCGACATTGATGTCTGGTCAACCAAGATGAAGGAGCTTCAGGGTAGGCTCCTAGCCAACATTGACGCTGGATACATCAATGCCAGTCCAGAACTTCGTAAGCAGATTGAAGATTCAATTGCTTCTGGAAACTATCTAACTAGAGAGTATCAGTGGTTTACCAATAGCAACTATCGCCCTACTGCTCAACAGAAGGCTGAAGCTATTGATGAGTTGGCGGCAGACTATCTGTCTCAAGCTGCGGCTGCTAATAAAACCCTGTCGATGCAAGATGCTAGGGACAGGGCTTTAAGCTACCTTAATGATCTAGAGGGCAAGAAAGCATCTGTCATTAAGAATGGGGATTATTACCCAAGTGCGATTGATGGATTCTTGAAGGAACGTAAGGATATTGGAGAGAAGCTTCGTTCCTATCTTGGTGAAATTACTGATCCCGCTGAACGTATGCGGGGTACGATGGATAGGGTGGCGCGTGGAGTCTATCGCGATGAGATGGATGGCCGCATCGTTGACATCCTTTCTCGTCAGGGACTAGTCAGCAGTGTTGCAAGTGATATGCACAGTGCTGAACTCAAGCTGCGTCGTTTTCAGCCGGTCAACAAGCTTTACGTTGTTCCTGAGATTCAGACGGCCCTAAACAACATCTACCTTAGTAGGGGTGCGGATGATACGTCTAATGCTTTGTTTAAGGGAATCACTGACTTTTGGAATACAGCGGTTGGTGGAGCGAAGGCAACTAAAGTATTGCTCAATCCTCCGTCTTACTTGGTTCAGCTTTATTCTAACGCAGCCAATCTAGTTGGAATGGGGATCAATCCGTTTGCAAACTCAGGTCATGCAATGCGAATTGCTTTGTCTGAGTTTGGACCATTTGAGCAACTTCATAAGAACCCGTTAGCCCGTAAGGCTTTGCTTGCGGACATAGCAGAAGCCACCAAGTACGGAATTAAGGGGGCAAACATTCTTGATAGTGATATCCGAGATAATCTTGAGAGAGGATTGTTTTCTGAAGCGCTACAAAAGAAGCTTGGATTTTTCTCTAAGGCTTACACAGTGGCAGACAACGCTGGTCGTTATGTAGCTTGGAAGGCTAATCAAAAGGCCATTCAGAAGATGTTTCCTCAAGCTACTCCTGAGGCGGTTAAGGAGTTGGCAGCTAGATGGACAAACAATACTTATCAGAACTACGACCGGCTTTCACAGATTCCTAAGCTTGCAAGCAGAGTGGGAATCATGCCGCAGTTTGCGGCGTTCACGTTGGAGTTTGCCCGTAATCAATACAATCAGGGTAAGCTAATTAAGGAAATGCTGCGTCCTAATGTCCAGATGGTTAATGGACAGGCAGTAATGCTTCCTGATGGAATAACTGCTGGTATTAAGAATCTTGGTGCAGCCAATCTTAACGCGATGCGCGCAGAGGGAATGCGACGCTTGGCTGGTCTCACTGCTGTTTACGGCTCTACGTATGCCGCCATTTCGGCCATCAACTCCAACTATGGAGTGGATAGCGAAAAGGAACGTGCATTGAAAGAGACGGTGCTTGGAGACTGGGAGACCAATAACAAACTAGCCATCATTCCCAATGCGGATGGAACTGGTGGAAAGTATTTCAATCCCAGCTACATTGTCCCGCATAGTCTTGGCCTATCTGCATTTGAAGCTGGAATAAGCGGACAGCCCATTCAGTCGCTTGCTTCGTTTGCCGCAGATGAGTTGGTTGGAGAAGGCTCGTTCTTGGGTAGGTCTGTTTACGCTGGATTGTTTAACATCAATCCCAAGACAGGTAAGCCGATTAGTTACCAGACGGATAAGGCTCGTCAGATTTCTGATCGCATTGCGTTTGCCCTATCCGATGCGTTCCTGCCCGGTGTTGCTAGGGAAACGGAGAAGCTTGGTAAGGCCATGCGTGGAGAGGGCAAGCTCTCAGTCCCTGATGTGTTGCGCCGACAGGTTGGTGTTCGTTTTAACGAGTTTACCAATGAGGACGGGGCGAAGATGAATGTCCGCAAGTCCGTTGACAATCTCAAGCTGGCGGCTGGAGACTACAATGCGGCTAGGGATTACAAAGCTCTGACTCCTGTTCAGTTGGAGACGGTCTATCAGAATGCCAATACGGCTAGGATGGATGCGTTGAACAAGATTGTTCGCCATGCTTCCAACATGAAGACGTTGGGCATGGATGATGACAAAGTTGTTTCGGTCCTTAAGGATGTTGGATTGTCGTCCAAAGACATTCTTGGGGTGATGACCGGAAGTATTGAGCCTCTGGCTAGGGAGAAGAAGATTACGGCTTCTGATGTCTATTCAGAGATTGCGGCTTTGCCTGAGAAGGACCAGATGCGGGCTATCACTAAGTATGCTGGCACCGATCCGACGATGTACAAGTCGTTGATGGAGAAGCGCAGAGAGGAACTCAACCTAAAGGCGCGTGGTGTATCGACGATGGATAGGTTGGTTATGAGTCTTGGGATAGACGACGGCGAGCGGGCTAGGTACATCAACCGTACCAGCGAGAACATGAGCCCTGCTGAGAAAACCATCTATCTCAATAGTTTGAGACAGAAGCGGATTCTGACGCCTAAGGTGGAGACTCAGCTAATTGTCTACCGTTAGACAACATCAGCCCACTCGTTAATCCGTTCGTACCACCCCGGTTCTAGCCAGAACTTCAGGCCGTCGTTTACGCCTGACCAAATCTCCCCCAGATAGGTGGGTTGACCCCCGTCTGGATGGGGGCTAACCCCTACTAGGGTAAACCGCTGCCTATTGGCTTCTAATACGGTTAGTTCCCCAGCCCGCTCTGTTAGGACGCATTCCACTATGGGTTTGAACCTGTAGATGGGCGGGCCGTCGTCTGTGGTCATTCCTTTTGATTTAAGCCAATTGGTTTCCTATTGGCTATGGATACATAGGCAATAGGTCAAATCGCCTATAAATTGATTCTAACCACATTTAAGGCGTACTTACGAAGTACCCCTTATCCGTAGTTCTATCATATCCTGCCCATCCTTACGCACCCTAACAGGCGTAATCTCAAACTCTATCCACCCTAGGGCGCAAGCAGACCTACCCGCATCCACGTTGTAGGAGGCGCGACCAGATTCGTAAGCCTTTAGATAGGAACCAGTTCTGCCTAGCCAAGGGGTGCGCTCCCTTACCTCCACCCCATTCTTGGTGCTTACGAGCTTGATTCTAGGACTGGACGGCAAGCATCCCTTGCCATGCGTGTGTCCCATTAAATAGATGTCGGCGTCTGCCGTTCCAGCCATCTTCTCAATCGTATTGAACTGACCTCCGGGGCTACCCCCTCCCCCCTTCCCGTGATGGGCGAAGATGTCTAGAGCTACCCTTTTGCCTGTTCCTTTGAGGCCGATGGAGAGACGGATGAATCCGCACACCCCCAGATATTTCCCGCCCAGAGCCGACGCAATAAGGTGATCGGTAGTTTGATCACCAAAGTCAAAAAAGTGATTGCCGCCAAGAAGGCCAATAGTCCTACCGCGCATAAATCCCAGCTCATTGACCAGAGTTTTCGTAACGCCTTTGTAAACATCTTTTAATGTGTTTTTAGTTGTGTCGTGCAGGTTGACATCCGACAGGATGATGCGTTCTGACGTACTCACCCCGTCCGTGTAGTCCCCCATGCCTAGGAATAGGGCATTCTTCTGGGCCTTGGCGTAGTCCAAGAACTCTTGCCAATGGCTGTGGGCGAACATATCCGAATCCCTGTGGATGTCGCCAAACGGGATGAGCTTGAAGGGCTTCCCGATCTCCGCTTCCACCTTTACGTTGTGCGCTGTGAAGATGCCGTCCGTTTTCATTTCTTATTAGCCTTCCTCACTTCCCTTTGCTTTTGCGTGACTTCGGCATGGCAGGCTTTGCAAAGCAACCTGTATCCGTCTCTCTCGACGAAAAGGCGTTCCACATAAACATCCCAACCTTGGAATCCGAGAACTGGGTCCACAACGGGATTGATGTGGTCAACGTGGCATTCGGAGTTCCCGACAACTTGGGAACATGAGGCACATCGGTACTGGTTCCTACCAACCCGTGCTCCCTTCTTACAGGCATACTTTGGAGCCCATCGTCCTGAAGCTCGCCTGAGTGCAGATATAACGAACGAACGGAATCTAGCTTCGGTCCAAGTTCCATTGCATCTATTCATCCGTTTGTTCTGCGTACAACTTCATGCCCCAACCATAACAGACAGGCGTGGATGTGCTTGCAATTGACACGCTCCGCATGGGGATAGTCGTATGGGGTTGAACCAACCTTTATCCTAGGGCCGCATCTGGCTTGCCAGTCACGGCATGAGCACTCACCCATGCCGCGATGTAGTGAAAGATCGCATACGTAGAACTCCTCTTCCTTGGACTCTGAAGTGACATGGAAGAGAAGCTGGCCGCGATGCTCAACCTTTAGCGGCTTTTCGGGAAGCTTCGCTTTCCAGACGCTTGGCTCTTGCTGTAACGAAGGCATTGTACCTTTCGATTAGTTTGAATTGATCGACAGGGTCTTCGCAGTCACGGATGTCCATGACCAGCGCAGCCATTACCTGTTCTTCGTAGTGTTCTAGTTCTCGTTTGTCCATTTGAGTAGATAACCTTTTTGTTCTGCCCATTTCGGGTCGTGATGTATTTTGTCGTGACACACTCGGCAAACAGCTAGGAAGATGGATGTGTCATTCAGCTTCCCACCTCTGCCGAGCGGTAGTTTGTGGTGGATGTCGGTTGCTTCGTTTTGTTTGCAAACCTCACAGATCGGAGTGACTTCTAGGTAATCCCACTTGTTTACGCGATAAACCTTAAGGGCATCAGCCCTCTTCTTGCTGATCCGTCTGAGAGGTGTGCGCCTCATCGAAACTTAGCCGTCTTCTTGGCTATGGCCTTGGGCTGTTTGACGAACTGCTTGCCAGCCTTCATCCCCTTACGCTTTGCGGCGTTTGTCGCGGCTTTCTCCGCAGGACTTAAGGACTTCCAAGCAGCCTCAGGCAGATAGCGTTCGCCCGTTTTAAGACTGGGCTTACCCGACGCCGTACGCCAACGCTGTTCCGTCCACTCCTTCAAAGACTTTTGTTGAGGTTTCATTTGTATCCTCCTCCAGCCTTCTTGTATTCGGTGGCCAAGAACTGGGCTTTGCGTGCGGACCATTGACCCGCATTGCCTCCCTTGGTTCCAGCCTTAATCTTTTGGAACAGCCTCTTACGCAACGCTGGCTTGGTGTAAACCCCAGCGGAATTAACAGTTGATTTGGTTTTCATGGAAATTGTCGCAGTCTCCGATTTCTTCACGCGACCTGTTGCCAGAGTCGTCGGTACTGCTGCGCCCCAGTTAAGTGAAGCGGGAACGGCTGAGAATACCCCAACCTTCTCAGGGAGTGCTAAGACACACAACCCTGCCCGCTAAATTAGGATCGCGGATCGTATTCATTCTTATGTCGCCAGATGGCGGCAGCATTCAGAAAGAACTCCCATTCCTTCCTAAGCTCATCCGCATCGTACGACATGACATCAATACGTCCCGGTTCTGTGGTTGAGATGTAGACGTTACACCCAATCGTGTTGTCCAGAATGGGCTCGCCGCGAGTCCAATAGGCAACATGATAGGCCGCAATCTGGGCAGCATGACCAAGCTTGGGAAGGATGGGCTCTCCCTCTCTTGTCTTGGTGGACTTGAAGTCCACAATCCCACAAGACTTACCTTTGGTTACAGCCAGATCGGTTGTGCCGCCATACCCATGCTTCTCATTGGCCACCGTAATCTCAGACTCTTGGATGGTTAGTCCAAGCTCCTCAATCTTGTGGATGGCAAGACGGGCATAGTCGGCTTCATTCGCATTGGGCATCGGCTCTTTCTTAACCAAAGCCTCAATGTTGGCGTGTATCCGCGTACCTAGATTGGCCGCCTTATCTACCTCATCAAACGCCATCCTGAGTATGTAAGACTCATACTCAGACTGACTCTCATCAGCAATCGGTGGACGCTTGAAGCAAGCTTCCACAATCTTCTGATGCTTCCACCTCTCAAGCCACGGCATATTGATGGTCCTGAGAATGTTGGTGCAGGAGGGCAGAAGCTTGAGCTTCTTCGCATCCTTTAGATTAGTCGGTCTCTCTGGCTGTTGCGCGCCTTTCTTCGTCTTCTGCGTGTGGCACGGCTTCGCGTCCCTTGTATACCAATGTTCCATTTAATTTCTCCTCTATTAGTTTGTTTATTTCTTCCGACATTTCATACCACCCACGAAACCCAATCTTAACCAGATTGAGTTTGTGGTTGATATCGATGAGAGCCAGCTTCAAAGCCCAGTTCTCATCCTGTAGTTCGTTAGCGCGTTGCGAACTGGTAGATGAGGACACAGATGATGGCCGTTATCACCGCAGTCGCAATGCCGATGGTAATCAATTCTTCGTTGTCTTTCTTAAAGTTCATTGGATTGTTCCTTTGGCTTTGGCTCGCT